>JAEEGL010751325.1_pt1 | contig 14646 bp, 8 predicted proteins | sample 9134231 | NCBI WGS metagenome assembly JAEEGL01 (sample SAMN16246548, study PRJNA631951) | gut metagenome | biome: gut microbiome; feature: rumen; material: fiber-attached | host: Bos | place: Iran: Karaj | collected 2018-10 | reverse complement strand
TTTCTTTGTTATTATAAAAAATATTGAAATACACTTATTCATGAAAAATATAAATATTAAAGTATAATTAATTCATCAAAAAATTTTGATAATTTATAATAAATAAATCCTTTAACCAAAACTATCATTATGAATATTATTATTTAATATTTTTTTAGATAAGAATAAATTAAGAAATTTATTTTATGAAATTTTTAAAAAATGAAATTATTAGCTCAAATATATCTTATTATTTATATAATATTATAAATAATAAGTAAAAGAAAATATAATAAATACAAGATAATATATTTTAAAGCAAAAAAAAAAGTCCCTCATAATACTAAAAACTCCAAATTAAATGATTTACAACATTTATTATTGAAACAATCTAAAAGGTGTCAATAAAATGACACTAATCCTAAAATAATTAATTAAATATATGAAAATAATTTGTAAATATAAATGAAACTATAAGTAATGAAGTAACATAATTAATTTTGAAGAATTGAAAGAAGATTGAATTATAATTTCTTTTATCTCAATGTAATCAAAATTGAATCTTGAAATAATTTTATTCTTTTTAATAAATAAAAAACAGATACATTGAGGATTATGGAATAAATTTTTGAGAGAGTGAAGTATTTACTGATTGGTCCAAAATAAAATTCTTAAGGATATTTAAATTCTATATACATAAAATCTTTATTTTCAGTTTTTTTAACACAAAAACAAAATTTATTCTAATTTTCAAAGAAATATTATGTTAACTATTTCAACTTATTAAATCATATAATTCAAAAAAATAAGGAGAGCTGAAAAATACTAAACTTTTTTTAATATTTAAATACATTTAATACTTATATAAATTATTAGAGAATCTCCTATTTTACATTAGTCCTAAATAAAATCATAAATAAAAAAGAATCTTAAATCTAATTTTTAAAACTTATATTCCAATTTAAAAATAATTTTAACAACTAATTTTAATTGATTTTAATTAATCGATTAAATAATTATAAAATTTTAATAAAAATTTTATTAAAATATTAATTTCACAGTTGTCATTAAGATAAATTTAAAAAAGTATTATATTACTTAAGAGCTTATTTAAACTTTAAATTAATTTTATTTTTGAATTTCAGCTAAACCAATAGAGTTAGCATCTTCAATTAAACCTGATAATTTTTTATCATGAATATTTTTTAAGACCAAAAGAAATACAATAATCAAAAGTAAAAATATAATAATAATTAAAATAATAACTACAATTTTCATACTCGAAGATAAATTAACATCATTATTACTGGGATTACAAAATTTATTAACCTTTTCATTATCCCAAGTTTTAGTTTCAATCACATTAACAAAATTATCAAATTTAAATGTTTTAATAATAACATCATTAATTAAATAATTAACATAATAATCAGAATAATTATATTTATCTTTAGTTTCATTATTTTTATAAACTTCAAAAACAATATTTTCACCATAAGAAATATCTAATATTTGAACATCAGTTAAATTAAAAATAATTTTTATTAAAAATTGAAAAGCCACAATTGAAGAATCATGTCCTGAAACCACAACTAATTTTGGTCTTGAATAATCATTTAATTTTGTACTTGTGTCTTCATTATTTATATCTGCATCAACTCTTTTTTTCATATAATTTACTGCATCTCTTATTAATAAGCTTGAATCTACAAAAATAATATCTTGATTTTTATCTCCAAATAAATAATCATTCATAAAAACTTCATGAAATTTATTTGAAATATTTAAAAATTCTTCAGGGTCAATCCCAAATTCTTCTAATTTTTTTTCTGGATTTTTTCCATCATATAATGAGGAAATATATTGATCTGTTATATCGAAAAGAGTTTGAAAATCATTTTTTTCTTCTTCTTTTAAAATACCTTTAAGTTTTTCATAATATTTATTATTAAATTCTTTAACTATATTTAAAATATTAGGATTATTTAAATTTGATTTAATGATAGCTTGAGTTGAATCACAACCATATAAAGTCACCATAATTTTTCTTTCTGAACTATGATAAACATTAATAGGTAATAAAACTAAAGAATTAGGAAATGAAGAGTTAATAGTATTTAAATTATCTATTTCTGCTTTCATATTTTCAAAAAATTGAATTGGTGGATATGTATAATTTACATAATTTAAATCTATATTTTTTCCAATACTCTTATTTGAAGGACATAGACCTTGTATTTCAGATAAAGCACTCATAATTGTTCTTTCCATATTACTACTACCAAAAAAAATTTCTTGTTGTTTACATTTTTCATCGATGAAGTTTATTTCATTCATATATTTATATCTTTTATACATTCCTAATATATAAAACATTCTTTCTCCATTTCCAGTTAATATACCTGGACTTTCCCAAAAATTTCCAAAAAAATCTGTATTATTTGGATAAAGTGATACTGGACTTCTTACTCCATGACGGTCTAATGAAAACACTGATATTAATTTATCTGATAATATTTGTTTTAAATATATGAAAATGATTATAGTTATCATTTTAATAAATATTTTTTAAAAATAAATGTTTCTAACATATTCTTATTATCATTATTATTTTTATTTATATTAGATTTTTTTTCAATATTTAACAAAATAATATTTTATTAAATTAATTTAATAATGTTTATTGTCATTTCAAAGCAATCAAAAGGAAAAAAAAAATGTTTCAAAATTAAAATCAAAACAGAAAAAATAATTCCTGAATATTTAGGTAAGCAAGCTTTACTTATAGAAAATGATTTAAAAAAATTAGTTAAAGAATCAAAAGAAAGAAAATTAAAAAGAAAAGAATTTCAGAAATTAGAAAATGTTAATGAAAGAAATAGAAAAATATTAGAAGTAAATAAAGAACAATTTGAAGATGAATTATCAATAGATGAATTAATTGAAAATTATTTTTTAAAAGAAAACATTAACAATGAAAATAATCAAGCTTATAAAAGAAAATTAACAATAAATAATTTACCTGAATTCAAATATATATATATTGAAAAACATATGGATAGAAAAGAAATAAAATGTCCCATTTGTTTAGAAGAATTTAACTCTTTTGATAGAGTTAAATTATTTTCTTGTAAACAACATATTTTTCATAAGCAATGCATTATGAAATGGTTAAATGATAAAGATTTTTGTCCCTTGTGTAAAAAAACAATTAAATATTAATTGAGTATATGTAAAATTAGTTGTTTATAAATATGGTAACATTATGTGGATGTTTCTAAATATATATAAAAAAACTGTGTTTTATCATTAGATTTTATTTGAAAAATTTTTACATTCATTATTTAATGTGCAAAATTATATGAATTATTATAATATAAAACTATTGAGTTAATATATTTTAAATTTATGATAATTGTTTTTTCCATTTAGTAATTAAAAATACAATAAATATAATTAAAAAAATTAATAAAAATATATTAAAATTAAAAATAAGCACTGACGTATTACCATAATTTCATGTTTGAAAATCAAATAAAAAATCTAAACAAAAAAAATTATAATTAAATAAAAAAAAACACATCCTCAATAAATCCAATTTTTTATTATTTCCTAAATAATATTAAAAAAAATCTAAAAAGCCTTTAATATTAATTAACATAAAAATCAAAAACAATTTTAATTCCATCACCAATAACTTTCCCAGCATTAATATAATCTTTTTTACTAACACTTTCAATTAATGTATTCATATCATTAATAAGATGTTTTTGATTATTATAAATTCTTTCAACAATTTTTTTTCTTCCATTTTCAGTTATAATTGAAGAACAAGAAGAAACAATATTTAATAATCTACAATGAGTTAATAATCCACTAACAGTACTTAATTTTGAAATTGCAGATGTGACTGAAGTAACTATATCTTTTCCTGATTTTATTTCTTCAATTAATTCATTTATTATATTTGTTATTTTTGATTCACCTTTTAATAAATCTTTTTTACATTTATAATTAGTTCCTTTTGTTAATCCTGTTAATATTCCTTCAAATATATCTGATGAAGGTGATTCTGAATTTTCTACTAAAAATTTTGAGGAGGACAATGTAAGAAGAGTTATTATTGTTATTATTTGAAGTTTTGTCATTTTTTTATATTTTATTTCTTTTATTTTTTTGGTATTTATACATATTTTATGGTTTTTATTTATTTATTAGATGATATATATTATATTATATAATTTATTTGTAGAAGTTGTTTTATAATTTTATAAGCTTATTTATTTTTTAAATTTAATTTCTTTTTTTTCGTTTTATTATTTTAGATTTTGGAATTTAATAATTTAAATTTTTGGAAAAAATTATTGTTTTTCTTTAATTTATTAAGTAATAATTCCAATAAATATTCCAACAAATAATATATTTTATTTTTATACTAATTTAATTAAAAATAAATAAACTAAAAAATGAATAATTCCATTTCAAATAATGAAAAGCTTTTAATGAAAAATTCAGAAAATTATGCCGAAATAGAAAAAAAAGTTGAAAGATATTATGAAGAAGAATATAATGAAAATTTTGAATACATATTAATTAAAAAAGATGGAGAATTTTTAAAATTCATTAATGATAATGTAAAAAATTTAATTGAAGAAAAATTATTAACAGAAATATATGAAAAAGAAAGCTTCATTAACAAAATAAAGGAAATAGAAAAAAATTTATATTACAAAAAATACTCAATAGATAAAGAATTACTGATAAAAACTTTAAAAGAAAAGAATATAGATTACATAGAAAAAGGTGAAAATTCTTTTTTTTTAAAACATTGTAAATTTCAAAGTAATATTCCATATCATAAATGTAATAAAAAAAATAATTTTATAATAATTCCTAATGAAGAAAGTCCAGATAAAATTTATGGAATAATATGTACAAATTGTCTTCATTCATATAAATCAAATTTAATAAAATTATATTGTGATTTCTGTCAAATTGATTATTTTACAAAAATAATAAATAATGAAAATAATATATATTTACAACCAGCAACATGGGAAAAATATCATTGTAGATTAATAATAAATCAACAAATGGGATGTATTAAATGTAAAAAATCTAATTTATTTTTAAATCTAAAAGATAATAAATTAATATGTAAAAAATGTGGTTTTTCAATTGAACAAAATGGAATTATTTGGACATGTGTAAAATGTGGTTTAGATTTTCGTTCAAATGCTAAAATATATAATCCATATAATACCAAAGGTCTTTCTTTAGCTATTAAAAAAGGAATTAATAATAAAATTTCTGCTGTTCCAAATCAAATTCCATGTGGACATAATCCAAATAATGTTTTTCATAAAAGAGATTGTAATGGTAAGATTTATATTAGTTATTATAATGGAAGAAAAATAGTGGTTTGTAGTAAATGTAAAGCTATTGTTAAATATAATAAATTTATTTTTGAATGTAGTGAATGTTTTAAAAGGTTTAGAGCTGAAATTAATGATGATGAAAAGATAAATGAAGAAAGAGAGATTAATAAAGTTAAAGAGGAAAAACAAATTGTTGATAATTTTTATAAAAATATTCTTCAAATAAATAATCTAAATTTAAATTATAATAAAGATGATAATTATTGTAATAATAATAATACGAATGAAGAAATTAATACCAATGATAATACTAATCATAGTGATTATATTAAAGATTCTGATGAGAAATTAAAGAAAAATAAAACTTTGAAAGATGAAAACAATGCATTTTTAGAATATAAAATTAATCCTTTTGAAAAAGAAGAAAAAAAAAATGAATTTAAAAAAAAAGATAATGAATTAAGTAAAGGAAATATAACAATTGATTATAATTTTGATTTTAAAAAAAACGGTTATACAATTCCTTTATTTGATTTAAATGAATATGAAATTGTTTCACAAGTAGGAGAAAGTATAAAAAGTAAAATATTTTGTGTAAGAAAAAAAGATGATAATTCATTTTATAAATTAAAGAGAAGAACAGTTAAATCTCAAATAGATTCAGAGAATTATTTAAATGTATATGAATTACAATATCGTTTATCAAATATATTATATATAACAAAAGTTTATGGAGTAAATTATAATGAAAATGAAATAAATATATTAACTGAATGTGGAATAGGTACTTGGGCGAGTGAAATAATGACATATAAAAAAATGAAAAAATATTATTCAGAAAATGATTTAATAAATATTATTTATCAAATTAGTGATGCTTTAAGTCTTTTAGAAGAAAAACAATTATGTCATTTTTGTGTTAATCCATTTAATATAATTATTTTCAAAGATAAAATTTATAAAATAAATGATTTCGAACATTTAATGAATATTACTTCAAAAAAAATAATTAAAAATGAAAATAAATTTATAAGTCCAAATTTAAATTATTTATATAGATCAAAAGATTTTAATGAAAAAATAAATTTGATTAAAAATGATGTTTATTCATTAGGTTTATGTATTATTTATACATTGATTCCAACTGATGATGTTAATAGTTTATATGGAGATTTTGTAAATATTGATAAATTATGTAATGTTCCTAGAAAAATAAAAAATTATATATATAAAATTATTCAAGTTGAAAAAGATGAAAATTTGTATTCTGAAAAATTTATTAATTTATTATGTAAAATGATGAATAATATTGAAGAAGAAAGATTTAATTTTTTTGATGTTATTAATTATATTTCAAAGGAATATAAAATTGAAGAAAAAATATAAAAATTTTTGAGAAATTTTATAAAAACTTTTAATTTTTTAAATATAAATATTTAAAAATATTAGTTTTTAAATTTTAAATAAAGGAAATATATTTATATAAATTTATTTATAAACACAAGTCTGTCTTGTTTTCAATGTTTGAGCTCTTGATTGATTTAAAAGTTCATTTACATCTAACATAAAATTAGAACTTTTTTCAAATTGTTTATTTATTTTTTCTCTGGCTCTTTCTTTTTGTTTTTTCATAAAATTTAATTTTTGAATCATTTTCTCTTTTTCTTTTTTTAATTTCGAAATCAAATTATTAAATGTTTGAACTTGTTTAATTAATTGATTTAAATCATTATTTTCTATTACAATTTGTTCTTTTAAAATTCTAGTTTCTTCTTTTATTCTTTCTTTTTCATTTATAATATTTTGATTATCATTTTTTGTTTCAATAATTGAATTTTTTTGATTTTTAAATTCATTTTTATTTCTACTTAATCTCTTTTTATTTTTATGAATTTCATCATTATATTTTTCTCTATTTGATATTAATTTATCGTTAATTTTATATAAATTAATAATTTTATCTTTATATTTATTAACTGATTTATTTAATTGTTTAGTTTTACTTTTTTTATTTTTAATTATTTTTTCTTTATTTGAATTTTCTTTAATTTCATGAATCCAATTTTCTAAATTCTTCATATTATCTTTAAAATAAATAGGAGCTTTTGCTTTTTCTAATTCTAATTTATGAATAGAAGAACAATGTTCATTTTCTACACTTTTAATATAATCTGTTTTATATCTATCAATATTTTTTGAAAATGATTTTTTTGTTGAATTAAAATTTTTTGAATTAACTGTAGTTGTTAATAGATTATTGTGTTGAGTATTACTTTCATCTTCTTTTTTATTACTTTGAGTCATTGTATATAATTCATTTAATGGAATTGAATTATTTTCTTTTGATGTTTTTATTTCTTTTTTTTCTGTTAAAATATTTTGTTCTTTTATTTCTTTTTTATCTAAATCTTCATATGAATTTTCTTTTAAATTATTATCTTCTTTTGAATTTTCTTTTATACTTTTTTCTTCTTCAAGTTCTTTTTTTTCTAAGTTATCATCTTCACTATTTTCTTTTAAATCATTTATTTCTTCTTTATTTTCAATTTTTTCCTGTGAATTATCTTCATTTTTATCTGATTTCTCAATTAAATTTTTTTTCAATACATTTATTTCATTTAATTCATTTTTTCTTTCATTATTATTTTCTATTTCATCTAAATTTTTCCTTTCATTATTATCTTCCTCTAATTTTTGATTATTATTGTTTTCTAAAAAATCTTCATTTTCATTGGTGTTTCTGGTTATAACATTACTTTTAAAAGGATATTCTTTAATTGTGTGATATTCCTTTTTTTTATTATTAGAAAAATTTAAAGTAGACTTTTTTTTATTAGATTTATTTGAATTATTTTTTTTTTCTTTTTTTACAACTACATCATTAGAAATATTATATGTTTTAGATTCTGTAATATTAAAAGATCTTCTAAAATTCTTCTTTTTATTATGAATATCTTTTAATATATCTTTATAATCATCTTCTAAATTAGAAAAAATTCCAAAAATATTTTTTTCAATATCTTCAAAAGTTCGATTTTCTTTTTTTTTCAACTCTTCATTTCCATTATTAATCATTTTATTGATTATTTATTATATAAATTAATTAATAATTTATAAATAAAATTTTTATTTTTTTTAAATAATGGCAAATCTAATTGAAGAACTTTTAACATGTAAAATTTGTAAAAATAAATTTGATTTAAATGCCCATCGTCCTTTAATAATAAAATGTGGACATACTTTTTGTAAACATTGTATTTTATCTAGTAAAGAAGAAGAAAATGATTTATGTCCTTTAGACAATCAAAAAAATGTTTTAAATATTGAATCATCGATTAATAATTTATTAATTGAAGACATTTTAAAAAAAGTTTTTAATTTAGAAGAAAAAAATCCAAAACAAATAATTTATATTAAACCTGATATAAAAAGAAACAGATCACCTTCTTTGAAAAACATTAAAAATAACATAAAAGATAACAAAGATAATAAAGATAATAAGGTAGAAAATGAAGAAAGAAGCGAAAAAAAAACTACTAATACAATAAGTTTAATGAATAGTGAGAAAATAAGAAGTGCAACTGGATATCATAAATATAAAAATTCTTCTGATTTTAGATTTTCTCAAAAAGAATCTCCTCATTTTTCTAAAGTAAATATGAAAAAAATTGATGTTGAAGATGATAATATAATTGATGATATGAATGAAAGTATTGAAACTATTCCTTTAAATGAAGATAAATCTGTTATGAATATTAGCTTTAAAGATGAATGGACAGCATTATTAGGAAAAAATATTGAAAAAAAAATAAGTAAAGGTGAATTAGAAATTATTAATAATAATATTGAAGATACTTTGATGGATAAAATTTCAAAGATTGATGATGAATTTATCACTTCTTCTATTGCTAATTTATTCCCTTCAAATGCTAATAATATAAATAATAATGAAAAAGCCAATAATAACAACGTAAATAATAATAATAACATTAAGGAGAATAATAATATTAAAAATAATAATATTAACTTTATTAAAAATAATAATAGATATATTAATAATAGTAATGCTTTAAAAATTGCTACTATTGAAAGTATAAAAAAAATGTCAAAAAATATTAATATTGATGCAAATATTTTAAAATATGCATCAAGTACTTATAATAGTAAAAATAAAATTGCAGTTATTAATAAAATAGATAGAAGAACTCAAAACAACAGTAAAAATAATAATATTAACAATAATAATAATATTAACAATAATAATAATATTAAAAACAATGATAATGTTAATAATAAAGATAATAATAGCAATAAAAATAATGAAAATTCTAATAATGAAAATAATGTAGAAAATACTCCTAAAAAAGGATCATTTAACAATAGTGAAAATAGTGAATATAAAAATAATATTTTATTACAAACATATAATAAAGTAAGTAATCAACCATATCATAAAACAGTAATAACAAATAAAAGTACTCAACAAAATAAAAGAAATTCAAGTAAAAACAATGATTCAAGAAAAGAAACAGAAGAAAGTAAAAATAATGGAAGTCAAGGAATAGATTTAGAAAATAAAATTAAAAATAAAATATCAGATGATGAAATAAAAAAAGAAGATAAAATAATTAATCAAATAAAAGAAATTCCAATTGAAATAAATAAAAAGAATAATTATGAAAATCAAATAACAAATAAATCTTATGCAGAACTTGAGGAAAATAAATATATTAAAATATCAAATTCTTCAGTAAAACATGAAAAAGTAAGAAGAAAAAATTCAGATATAATATCAGATATAAAAATAACTAATATTCAAATGGAAAAAAGTCAAAAACCAAAAGATTCAAAAATATCAAAAAATCAAAGGGAAAAAAATAATGTAACTCCTTCTAAAAATGAAAATAAAAAACCAGAAAAGACAAATTTAGTAATTCAAAACTTTGATGATTCAATAAATAATTTAGAAAATAGTATAATAATAATGAAAAACTTTTCTAAAAACGATAATATATTATTAAAACTAAAAAAAGATTTAATTACATTATTATTAGAATCAGATGATAAAAAACAATCAATAAAATCAATAGAAGAAAACCCAAAATTTAAAAAATATTATAATTATATAGAAAAATCATTATCAAATGAAAAATTAAAAGAAAACCAAAATTTAATATCATTAAAATTATATCCAAACAATGACTTCTTTATAGGATATATTGATAATGGAAATAATGAAATAAAAAATGGAATATTATATTATAATAACGGAGATTATTATGAAGGAGAATTTCAAAACGGAAAAAAAGAAGGTTTTGGTATAATAATATATAAAAATGGAACAAGATATGAAGGAATATTTAAAAATAATAAACATAATGGATATGGTAAATTAATTCAATTAGATGGAGAAGTTTTTATAGGAGATTGGAAAGAAGGAAAAATAAATGGAAAAGGTGTGAGATATCATTCAAATGGTGATAGATATATAGGATCTTATATAAATAATATTAGAAATGGTGAAGGACATTATATTTTTTCAAATGGTGATTCTTATGAAGGAAATTGGGATAATGGGAAAGCAAATGGTAAAGGTAAATTTACCTTTAAAAATGGAAATGTTTATGAAGGAGAATTTAAAGATAATATTATTTTTGGTAAAGGGAAATTTACTATGAATAATGGAGATGTTTATATTGGAGTCTTTAAAAATGGATTAATTAATGGAAAAGGAAGTTATAAAAATAATAAAGGTGAAAAATATAATGGATATTTTTTTAATGGAAAAAAACATGGAATGGGAAAATTAGTTGATAAAGATAATAATGAAATTGCTAATGGATATTGGAATATGGATAATTTTGTTGGGAAGAAAAATATTAATGAATATATGTGATTTTTTTTAAGTTATAATTAATTTATTTATTAATTTGAAAATATTAAAATAGTTTTGCTTTTTTATAAATACTATTTTTCTAATTTTTGTTTCATTTGAATAAGTATTTTTTAATTATATTTTATTTTTATTTTTTTTGATTTAATTTATTTTTTTCTCGACAATAAAAAAAAGTATTTCCATCAGGTTAAATAATATATTCTTCTTTATTAATAAATTATTTTCATTGTTTTGATTAATATTCATACTTTTTTTATTTTTGAATTATAACCAACAAAACAATAAATATTATTATTAGTATTAAGACATATAGAGAAAAAAATATCTTGCTTCAGGTAAATCATTCTATTTTTTATCATTAATAATTTAATAATGACATTTATTATTTTTTAATACTTATCATTTTTTTAAAACACTTAATTAAGGATAATAAAGTTTATAACATAAATTAACTAAAAATTATAGAGATAATGGTTTTTTAAAATATATAAAATATATAAATTATGATAAAAATGAATTTTTATTTTTTGTAAAATATTTCTTTGTCATTATTTATATCGCTTAATAAACATCACATATTCTTTATTATCAAAAATTATATGAGATTAAATTTATTTGATTAAGTTTTAAAAGTATTTAAAAATAATCTGATTCTAAATCAAATATTTGAAGAGTTAATTTGAATTTGTTGTAGATGATTCATTTAAAAAAAAGATAATATTTTTGAATTGTTATTATTTTTGGATTTATTTTTGAAAAAAATTTCTTTTTTCTTACTCTTGATTTTCTTAATAACAGTTATTTCCCATTTTTAAATTTTTTTTAAATTAAAAATCCAATTATAAATTTATTAATATTTAATAACCATTATTAATTTATAATAGGAGTTTTATAAAATAATTAAAATATTTTATTATTAATTTGTGATGATAATAAAATATTTCAGATTTAATGAAGAATATAAATAAAACTCTTATCTACATTATCTGAATAAAGATTTAATATAAATTAAAATTCTTTGAAATTAATGATTTGAAAATAAATGAACTTTATTTTCATTTTGTTTTTTTTTAAATTAAAAAATATATTTCCGAATAAATTAACTATTAAACTAATAATAATAGATATACTCATTTGATTCTATTAAAATATTATAATGTAAAAAGTTAAAAGGATAGATTCAAATTAAAAAAATAAAATAAAATAAAATATTGAAAAAAGAATAGATTATAAATTTTTAAGAATTTAATAGTGAAGATTTTGTGGTCTACCTAAATCACTTTTTTAATTTACCAGTTAAATATGATTTATCTCTTCTTCACAATTCATAATTTCCTCAGCAAATAAACCAAAAAATTCTCCCAAAAATGTTGTATATAATTTTCTAATAATATCAAGATGATAAAAATTATGAAAAAAATATATTTAAAACTTTAGTACTATTATTAATGGAGGAAATTCCAGATTTAAATTACTCATGTTAATTTAGATGATTTAAAGATATAGTAATTCATATTATATTGAATCTAAAAGAGATCACTAATTAACTTTTATTTAAAGGTATAAGACACGATTTAATTATAAGAATGAAAAAATGAATTTATCTTATTCTAGAAATAAAAATAAGTAATTGATATTTAATCATTTATAATAATAATAATTATTTATTTAAATTAATTAAATGTAAAAAAATATATAAAAATTACTATTACTTATCTTGAAATAAATATTTCATTTTAACAGTAGGTAATATTTTTCTTTGTAACATTCTTCTTCTAGCTTCTCTTAAATGTTCAGGTTTAATAGGTGGAATTTTATCATTAGGTCCTAATTTTTCGCATAAAATCATTTTAGCTTCTTCAACTAATTCTCCAGCATAAATTTTAGCAATTCCTTGTAAAACAATTTGAACTTGATTATTTAAAGGAACATTTTCACCTAATATATTTTGTACTATTTTCTTTGTTCTTGGACAATCAATTTTTGTTGTTGATCTATTTTTTTTTCTATTTTCAATTCCTGAAGTTTTATATTTTTCATATCTTGCTCTTTGATTATCATCAAATAATTTCCATAATAAAGATAATCTTTCTTGTTCTATAAATTTATTTTCTCCTTCCATATCTTGTTCTTCAAGCCCAATTGAAAAATTTTCTGTGTTATTGTTTGTAAAATCATGTTCATCAATTTGATGAGAATTAGAATCTTCATCATATTCTGTCATTTTTTTAAAATATATTATATATTTTTTTTTGTGATATTTATATTTTTTTTTAAAAATTTTTATCAAGTATTTCATTTTGGTTTTTTATTGTAATATTTTGTTGGTTAGTTACATTTTTTACTTATATATTATAAAGGATTCTTGTTATATTTCGAAATATTATCATATTAATATTTCTCATTGTATTCAAATATAATAAAATTGCATTCTTTATCAATTATAATAATAAATAATGTGCAAAATTATTTATTTAATGTTTAATGAATTAATCTTATAATTTTCTAAACTATGATATACTATTTTTATACTAATATAATTAAAGGAATAGAAGTTACTCATTTAATTTAAAAGAAGTTTAATTACATTTTTAAATAATTTAAAGTGAATATTTCATTTTAATTTAATTTATTTATTTTTCTTCTTCTTCGTTTAAATTCATATCAATATCATTATCTTCTTCTTTAATTTCTTGTAATTGCTCCTTATTTTTATCATTATCATCTGGTTCATCACTATTTTGGATTTCAAAATCAAAATCATTTTTTTTTATTCCCATAATATTAATATTAGTATTATTTTTTAAATTATCATCATCATCCTGATCTTGATTATTATCAACCTCATTCTCATTATCATCATTTATAATATTATTATTATCTTTATTATCATTATCTTGGTTATTGGAATTATTACCATTATTTTCATTTATATTATCATTATTATCATTATCCTTACCAACATCATTATTATCATTATTATAATCGTTATTTTCACTATTTTGAATATTCGGATTATTTTCATCTTCATTATTTTCATTATTATCGCTTTGTTTTGATTTATGATTGTTCCCAATTTTAGAAGCTAAATATAATAAATTATTAAATGTATTTTGTTGAAAATCAGTTAAAAATTGAGAATAATATTCGATTTTATTATTAATATGTTTTCTTCCATGAGAATGTTGATATCTTCCTCCTGGACTTGAATGTGTTAAATATATACCACAATATTCACAAAAATATTTTGGCATTTATAATGAAAATTTTTATAAAAAAAATTAAATATTTTTTTCTTCTATAAAAAATTTATAAATTTGTCCTATAAATGGAAAATGAATTAATACCTTTTTCATTTAATAATTCAAGTATAAATTATTTAAAGAATAAACA
>JAEEGL013510375.1_pt1 | contig 14647 bp, 9 predicted proteins | sample 9134231 | NCBI WGS metagenome assembly JAEEGL01 (sample SAMN16246548, study PRJNA631951) | gut metagenome | biome: gut microbiome; feature: rumen; material: fiber-attached | host: Bos | place: Iran: Karaj | collected 2018-10 | reverse complement strand
TTGCGGCTTCCATCACGGTATCGGAGAATCCGTTATTCACAATGCAAATAATTAATTCATGTGTATTCGCTTTCATGATTATCCTCTCCCCACCTGGGAACGGTTGTCGCTCAAAAAGTTAAATACGGACTTGCCAATCACACTCGACATCGGTATCGTGTAAGCAATTCCTTTTCCATTTACAATGGTCCTGAATTTTTCTTCAAGGCATTCCAAAACAGCAGGCACATGGTCTTCGCCAATAATGCTCACAATTACGGCACGTTCAGGGTCCGCAAGTCCTAGCGCTGTCAAGATTTCGCGCGGAGCCGTGCCATGCCCATAAAGAACAAACTGCACATTCGCCCCAAAAGACTGGATGTAGTCCATATAAAAGTCGGCCTTCGAGCGCATCACCGTAGTCACAAGAATCTTGAGACGATTCATCGAGACCTTAGAATGGACCTTCTGAGGCGTACTTCTTTTCAAAACTTTTTTCACAGTTTCAACCATAATCGCCTCTACACAAAGTCAATAATTTGTTCATCATCGGCATCTTGCAAGCGGCGCATCATCATTCTGTTACGCCAAAGTCTTGCAACAATCGCCTTGAAACCAAGCACCTGGATCGTAATGAGCGGAGTCATCGCGACCATCGCCACAATCCCGAACGCGTAATTCAAAATCGAATCGCCGCCGTCGTGAATCACGGAGCAGGCTCCAATCGCCAAAGGCAAAATAAAACTCGAAGTCAAGGGACCGCTTGCCACGCCACCAGAGTCAAAAGCAATCGCGGTATAAAGTTTTGGCACAAAGAACGAAAGCCCAAGTGAAATAAAGTAACCGGGCAACAGGTAATAAATAATCGGGAACCCGATAATAATGCGGAGCATCGAAAGTCCAATCGAAATGCCGACGCCCACTGAAAGCGCAATAAGCATGGAGCGCTTTGTCACAAGGCCGCCCGTCACTTCTTCGACCTGCTTGTTGAGCACATGCACCGCCGGTTCTGCAAGCACCACCACCATGCCAATAATAAAGCCCGCCGTCACAAGCGCATGCGGCCGTTTCGCCAGCTCACACCCGATTTCAAAACCAATCGGCATAAATCCGACCGTTACAGCGGTCAAGAAAATGACAAGCCCAATAAACGTATAGCAAATCCCGACACCCACCTGTACAAGTTTTACCATCGGGAGTTTAAGCACTGTCCATTGCAAAGCTCCAAAGAAAGCAACAATCAGCGCAAGCGCAATAAAAACTTCTTTTGCAACCGTCAGCACCACCGGCAAAAAGTGTTCGCCAAGGCTAGCTTCAATAGAATACGCCGCAGTCGAAAGTTCATAAGTCAAATCGCCCGTCGAAAAAACAACCAAGCCCATCAACGCCAAAATCGGCCCCACCGAGCAAAGCGCAATCAAACCGAAGCTGTTTTCCGAAGCATTCTTACCACCAATTGCACCCGCGACACCCACACCAAGCGCCATGATGAACGGCACTGTAATCGGTCCCGTCGTCACGCCACCGGAATCAAACGCAAGCGGCACAAAGGCATTCCGCCCGACAGACACCATGAGCATGCCGAGCATGAACAGCACCATGTAAAAGAAAATGATAATCAGCGAAAGATCTTTCTTGAATACAATCTTCAAAATCGCAAGCAGCAAAAAAATCCCGACACCCACACCAATTGTCGAAATCAGCAAAATCGGTTTCACAGCATTTTTCACCTGTTCCGCAAGCACGGACAAATCCGGTTCTGCCACCGTAATGAGAACGCCCATCACAAAGCACACCGAAACAAGCAACAAAAGCCTACGCGACTTGGTAAGGCCAGAACCCACATACGCCCCCATCGGCGTCATGGCAAGGTCCGCTCCCAAGTTAAACAGACCAATTCCCACAATCAAAAAAATAGCGCTTATCGAAAAAACAACTTGCTCCTTCACCGAAAAAGAGACAAGCGGAGTATGCGAAACCAGCAACACAATAAGCGTGATGGGCAAAACGGAGGCAAAAGCCTCTTTTAATTTTTCAAAAAGGATTTTTTGCATCGTTATATAATATAATTAAATGGTTCCGAGTTACTAGTTCATAGTTACTAGTTACTAGTTATTAGTCTTTAGTCAATAACAAATCTCAAAAAATTTTAGTATTCATGCAACCTACCATCCACCCCACGCATCAAAAATAGCGAAATGGACGAAAAGGTCATCATAAAGAAAATTAAAGAAGGCAGCCGCGAAGCGCTTGGCATGCTGTGGAAGGCCCACAGTACAAACGTGCTGAACCTAGCGTTCAGAATGCTCAAGAATCGCGACGAAGCCGAAGATATCTTGATGGACATTTTTGTATCCGTTCCCGGCAAGATCCAGAACTTCCGCGGTGAAAGCGCTCTTAACACCTGGTTGTATCGTCTTACCGTAAACGAATGCCTCATGAGACTGCGTTCCAAAAAACGCCACGCAGAACTCGAAGAGGGGCATACCAAGCTCCTGATGACTTCGGCCACCGGAAGCAAACACGAAGAGCAAACAGACTACGACCCGGAACTCTTGGAAATGGGCCTGTCAAAGCTCTCCGCCGAAACGCGAAGCATGCTTTGGCTCAAAGATGCCGAAGACCTCGGTATCAAGGACTTATCCGAGATTTACAACATGCCCGAAGGAACCATCAAGGCAAGGCTCAGTCGAGCACGTACTGTTGTCAAGAACTATTTACAGGAGAACACGAACTATGCGTGATCAAATCGATTTTTCAAAACTCGATAGAATCAAGCCCAGAGAAGATTCTTGGGAAAAGGTCTGCGCAAGACTCGATTCTTCGAAGCAGAAAAAGTTTATCAAATTCATCCAGACGAGAACCATGTACGCCCTCGCCGCAAGCCTTATAGTCGTTTCGTTCCTCGCCGTCTTTACGGTATTCAACCGCATGGACTCCGAAACGCTCCTCATAACGAACGCCGCATCCGATGAACTAGTCTCGTGGTACAGCGAACTTGGTGAAACGAGCGATGACGAACTTGAAAATTTGGACACACACACATCCATCAGCTATTTATTACAGGAGACAAAATAATGAACGCATCCACCAAAACCTTCTTTGCAAGCTTGATTATTTTCGCTTGCTCTCTTGGCTTCTTCATTGGAGCATTCGCATTCAACAACGCCGGTTTTTCGCCTTGTTCTAAAAATGGAATTTGCGAATTCCAGCCTAGCGATTGCTGCAAAAAGAATTTAGACTGCTGCAAGAAAAAAGCAGACTGTTGCAAAAAGAAAGCCCCTTGCGGCCCGGACTGCAAATGCCCACGTTGCATGCGCCATGGTGAAGAATTCGGCGAAGGCCCGCACCACAAAGGCGACCACTTCCGCGGCGAACCACCTCGCGATCCGAATTTCAAGGGCAAAGATTTCGGCAAAAAGTTCGATTTCAAGAAAGGCGAAGCCTTCATGGATTCTGTATTGCAAGTGACCCATGAACAGAAGACCGCACTCGAACAGCAGCGCCGCGTTACGGATTCTACATTCAAGGCTCTCCGCAAACAAAAGAAAGAAGCCGAAAAGTCACTCCGCGATGCTCTCGATGCTAACGACGACAAGAAAATAGCAGCAGCCAAAGCTGAAATTCTCAAGGCTCAAGAAGCATTGCTCAACCACAGAATTAAGGGCGTCAAAGACTTCAACAAGATTCTTACCAAAGAACAGTTGGAAAAGTTCAAGGCACTGCAGTTCGAACACATGAAGCACGCCAAGCACGGCAAAGGCGAACATGGCCACGAACACCACGAGCAGCCACAAGATTAAGATTTTCTAAAACGCAACACATTTGATTTTCATGATTCCTTGATTAACAAGCCTTCGGTCGACCAGCCGAAGGCTTTCTGTTTTTTGCAAAAAGATATATTGTACTTATGCTGTACCTAAAATTTGCACTGAACCTCGAAAACCTCGCCGACGAAATGATCGAAGCCGTTTCTAAAGCTTGGACAAACCCGTTTGAAGCGCCGGCAGTTCTATTCCCGGATCCTAAACTGGAACAATGGTTCAGGTTAAAATGGGTGCAAAAAAAGAAATCTCTTGTCGGTTTCAATTCCATGATGATTGACCGCTTTCTCATGGAAATTCTTATTGGCGATGATACGCACAAGAAAAAACTGAACGCCGACATGTTGAGAAATGTCATCCTCGCGCACCTTGTAAAAGAGACTAACGGAATCCCGAACTATTTGCAGATGGACGAAGAAGTCAAGCGTTATTTGGTCATTGACGGCAAGCTTGACGAAACGCATCTTTTTGATTTTGCAAGCAAGATGGCTTCTCTATTTTTGGAATATGAGACGAGCAGACCCAGCAATTTCATCCGCCGCATAGACGGCACTTCGGCACCGGGCATTCTCGATAAATGGAAACAAGGGAAACTCGAATCATTTTTCGGACTTTCGAACCGCGAAATTTCGCAGCGCGAAAAATGGCAACGCGATTTGTACTCCGCGGTTTTCCACGCTCACGATGGCAAACACTCGCTTTTATCTGAAGTTTTCGAAAATGAAGCCAAACGCAAAAACGGCGAAAGCACGGAATACCTGACAATCCCGTATTTGTACATTGCATGCCACGACAATGCAGGCAACGTAAACTTCCACACAGAGCATATCGGCAATACACCGCTATTCATTTTCGGTCTAGGCGGCATGGGGCAATTCTACCGCGTCATCTTGCAGAAATACGCCGAGACGCATGACGTTTACGCTTACATTCAAAACCCCTGCATGGAATTCTGGGAAGACACTTCAACCGTCCACAATCAAAGTGCCACCATCCACAGGAATTGGGTCTCACGAGACGGGCAATGGAGCGACAACACCGGGACTATAAACAAAGTTCGCGAAAGGATGTCCGTTGATATTTCTGAAGCAGGCGACAGCAACGATGTCGATGACATTCCCGAATACACCCACGATGAAGCGCAGTCCGAAAACACATTGCTTTGCAATTGGGGCCGTTCAGGGCGCGACAACATCAAGCTCTGGTGCCAAGCAGCCAATTATGATTTCGACTTTCGCACAGGCGACACCATCAACGACGCAAGCGAACTTCCGCACGACACTCTTTTGCACAAAGTGCAATACGCGATTGCAAACCGCATCAATACATTGCCCGACTTTAGCGCAGACGATTGCAAGGCTAAAGACACAAGTCTTGACGTAACAGCAGCGCCAACCAAGATTCGCGAAATCGAAGCCTTGCACACTTCTATCTGCAAGCTCATGCAGCAAGGCGCGCGCGTGAATGATATTCTCGTGGTATCGCCCGATTTAGACGGTTACCGCACCGCTATCAAAACGATTTTCGACCAAACGCCCGAAAAGAAAAAATACGCCAGCGAAAACGATAAAGACAGTTTTTTGCACATTCCGTTTGCCATTGTCGATTCGCCCGCCAGAAGTTCGCAAACCGAGAACGTTCTAGATCACTTGTTTACAATCCTCGAACAAGGAACAATCACACGCCCGACATTCTTTGCATTGCTGCGCAATCCGGTCGTACAGCAAACACGCCACATCAGTGAAGACGACGTAGGCAAATGGGAAAGCTGGATTGAAGGCACAAACGTCTATCGCGACCGTGAGCACAAAAAAGAAGATTGGCTCGGCGGCGTACGCCGATTGCTCCTTGCAAAAATGACGAAAAATCCCGTCATGACTTCGAGCGATATCCTTATGCCGTATTCCGACATGGCAACTAGCGACAATCGTTCCCTCTGCAAGTTTGTCGATTGCATTGATTCACTCAAAAAGTGGATGGATTTTGGCAACGCCGGAAAAGTCGCAGACTTAGACAAGCTTACCGATTTTCTCAACGAATGGATATCGATGCCCGGCGCTCCGGAAGGATTCGCAAGCGAAACAATTATCGTAAGCAACGTCATGCAAGCCATCGAAGGACTCCGCAATCAAATAGACGCAGGTCTCGAAAGCATCTCGTGGAAAGTCATCAAGCAAACGCTTCTCACGGCAGCACAATCATCAGCTTACAGTTGCGGTACATTGTTCGTAAACGGCATTACGTTCATGAACTTTATCCCGAACAGAATCATCCCCGTAAAGCATTTGTTCTTTATCGGCGGAGATTCCATGAACTTCCCGGGAGCAAAACAGCACAACACGCTTGATCTCCGCAAATCCTGCCGCCCGTGGCCGGGCGATGACTCGCCTATAGCAAAGCGCCGTTACGCTTTCCTTTGCCAGCTCATGAGCACAAGCGAAAGTTTCCACGTGAGCTACGTGAATCAAGACATCCGCAAGGATGCTGAACTTTATCCGACCTCCGTTGTAAACGACATCCGCAAATTCTTGGCAAATGCCGCAAAAAACAGCCCGTCAGAAATATGGCCCGAAAATAAAATATCGCTTGACGAAACACGTAATTTCGATGAGCTGTTCACGCAAAAAAGCCTTCGCAACAAACGTGCATTCCTGAACATGATGCAAGACGGATTTGCACATGTTAATCCGAAAACGGACGCCATGCAAACCGCCACAGAGAATGTCAACTACAAATGCCCCGAACGCGTACCGCTGTACATGCTCAGTGAATTTTTGAAAGATCCATTCGAGTTCCGCATTAGCCAAATGCTTGCAGCCTCAAATTCTGAAGACCCCGAAAAAGAAATGTTCGAGCCCATCCATTTTGACGCACTACAAAAAAGCGAACTTCTCAAGATGATGGTTGCCGCAGAGCTTTCGCACAAATTCGATGAACTCGAAAAATTCAAAAAGGAATCGGCACTTCAGGGAAACATGCCAGACGGCATTTTCGGAACAAAACTGCTTGCCGAAATCGAATCGAACAAAGCACAAATTCTAGAGCAAATGGGCGACACGCTCATTGACGAAATCAAGGATTCTTGGAGCTACAAAGCTAAAATTCAGGACATCCAGCTCAATCGCAAAAACGCCACCGGCAAGTGGACACTTTCGGGTACGCTAGATTGGTGCGACAACAACGATCTCGACAAAGTCACAAAAATGATTTCGGTCTCTTCGTCCGATAAAAATCCAAACTTATCCAAGTTCTTGCCCTCTTACATCAAGGCCCTTGCCATCATTGCACAAAGAGCTTGCAACACAAGCATTGCAAAAAAAGAACAAACTATTAAAATCACAATCTACAACGGCGATATTTCAAAAGACGCAACAAGTGCAACCGTAGCCATGACACCGCACAAAGCAACCGAAATCTTGCAAGATATTTACACGGCTGCATTTGGCGATGAATCGCAACTTCCGTATTCCAAGGCGGTTCCCGCAAGCATGCTCGACGCATCGGGAATCATCAACATTCGCGCCTTTAAAGAAAAGCTGCTCAGCGAATCCTGGAAATACTTCGACAAAAAAACGCTATTCGACCCCATCACAGATGTGGGCTTTGACGCAATTAACTTTTCAGATCAGTGGAAAGAAGCCACACAAAAAATGCGCGGCCTTATGCAATTTACGATAGATGAAGGCTCCAAGGCAAAAACATCTGAAAGTTCCGCTAGCAAAAATGTAAAAAAGAAGAAGGCATAATCATGGAAAATTTCAGTCTCCAAAAATTCGACCCTTCCAAAAGCCTTTTTATCGAAGCTTCTGCAGGCACAGGCAAAACATACACCATCCAATTGATGGTGGCGAAACTCATTAGCCTCGGGACGCCGCTAAAAAAAATTCTCATCGTCACTTATACTGAAAAAGCGGCAGGTGAATTAAAAGACCGCATCCGCAAAAAAATTGACGAAGTTCTTATCAGCAAAAAACTGGATAAGACCAACGAAAGCGAAAAAGAACTCGATAACGAAACACTTGCACTTTTTTCAAAAGCATACCAAGACGTCGATAACGCCGCCATATTCACCATTCATTCATTCTGCCAAAAAGCGTTAAAGGAATACGCCTACGATGCAGGCAGGCCCTTTGACATGTCGATGATTGACGATGCCGAAGTCGAAAATCTCATCGAGCAATTTATTCGAGACCGTTGGAGCGATAATTCAGATTTTCAGTTCTTGATTAAGCATGATTCTGCGCAAGCGATTACAAGAAAAATCACTGAAGGCCTCAAGAGCATCACGAACATTTACAAAGGGAGCGAAGGCAACCGCGAAATTATTCCGCTGGACAAGCCCGAAGAAATTGCAATTGGCGATACGATTTTAAGTACAGAGGATTTGCACGCCATCGCAGCAGTCAGCAAATTTGACGAAATCCTCGCCATTCCCGCGTTTAACGAAGCATACGCAACACTTGAAAAATATCCGTCTGAAAAATTCAGCAAGACATCCAAAAACTGCATCGAAGACTTTTTGAACATACTCAAGCAATGGCAAAAAGGGATTTCGCTATTTTCTGCAGTGTCGTTCAAGGACAACGACTATATTCGAACAAATTGGCCAGCGGATGCATACGAAGCCTTTATCGCGTTTAAAAACCTAAAAGATTTGCTTGGTTCTATCAACAGTTTTTTACTGAACAAATTCTTGATAACGCAAGCCGCCAACGTTTTTGACGAATGGCAATCCTATAAAACCGAAATGAAATACCAGTCGTTCAACGACATGATTCTATCGGTTCATCGTGCAGCGCTTGACTCAAGCAAAGGCGAATCCCTGCTAAAGACAAGGCTCCGCGCACAATACGCCTATGCCATTATTGATGAATTCCAAGACACCAACCAATTGCAATGGGATATATTCAGTGCCGTATTCGACAAGATATTTGTCGTCGGCGACCCCAAGCAATCCATTTACAGTTTCCAAAGTGCCGATGTGAACGTCTATCAAAAAGCGATTCACGAAATCAAAAACGGCATGTCGTTGCAAACAAACTTTAGATCTACTACAGGAATCATCAACGGTTGCAACGAACTTTTCAAAGGCGATTTTTTCACGCCCAACGAAGGCGCAACAAAGCTCGTAGATTTTGAGCCATCGCTCCCGCCGCAAAATAGTTCGCAAATCAAGGCACCGCCTCAAATCAACGGCAAAGAAATCGCCCCAATTTGGATTAGCGACGAGGACATTAACGAAGTAGATTTTGCACGCGCTGCCGTCCAAAAAATTGTGGATTGGTGTACGTTTGTCGATGATAAAAAAACAGCCCTGCAAGTATTCGACAAAAAAGACTGCACCAAATACAGAAACGTTACATTCAAAGATTTTGCCGTACTCGCACGCAGCCGTGCCGAAATGGATTCCATCGAAGATACCATGCGTTCTGCAGGCGTGCCCTTCAGCCGTTACAAAGACAGTAACCTTTTCAGTTGCCGCGAATGCGCCGAATGGATTGCCATTTTTAAAGCCATTGACGCCCCCGATTATTCCGCTTGGAACCGAAGACTTTTAAGCGAAGCGCTCATCACGGACTTTTTCAGAATCGCAAAGCAAGACATTCACTATGCCGAAAGCAGTGCGTTTGACGACCCGAACAATCCTGTGCGTTTGCAATTGAACGCCTGGCGCGAACTTGCTCAAAGACGTCGCTACGCAGAAATGCTCGAACGCATTTACGGTGACACACAAGTCGAAGAACGCCTCACAGAAATTTCCAGATTGCAAAACTTGGCAAGACTCCGCCAAATCGGAAATTACGCCATCGAATACCTTTACAATCACAATTGCTCTATTGAAGACCTTGTCCGCCATCTAGAAGCGCTTGCAAACTACAGCGACAACGCCGATGATGAAGATGGCAACCTTGTAGAAAAAAGCAGCGACTATGACGCCGTACAAGTCATGACCATCCATGCGTCCAAGGGCCTCGAATTTCCGGTTGTGATTTCTGTTGCAGGGTTCAAAGGCAAAAGACCGGGAACAGGCCCGTTCCTTTATCATGACAACGATGAAATTCGCCTCGGGTTCAGCGAAAAAGCTAAAACAACTCGCGAACGTGAAGAACTCGAAGAATGGAAACGACTTTTCTACGTCGATTTCACACGAGCCTCTTCCATATTGCTGTTGCCACGCTACGAAAAATGGAAAAGCACCAAAGGAATCAAAGAAGAATACAGATTCCTCGAAGGCTCCATTCGCAATCTTCTTGAATCAGCAAGCCACTTAACAACCGCATTACATACCGTCGAAAATTGGAATCCGCAGTTGTTAAGCGAAACCGTCAAGAAACGCATCCTCAAGCCGTTCAATGCACTTTCTGGAATCGGGAACGCACTAACCGCAGACGAAATTAAGAACAACATTATAAATCAAAAAAGCGAAATGGTCCGCTTGCAGCAAAAGCTCGCCGATGCAAGCATCATGCAGTATTCCTACAGTTCGCTTTCTGGCAAAGCCGATTCCGTAGTTGATACAGACGAGGGCGACCGTTTGAATCCAGAGGGTGCCGAAATAGCGACAGAGCGTACACCGATTGTACAAATTCGGGATATTGACACCGAAGCGCACAATTGCACCATCGCATTTGACGAATCGCTTGATTATCAAACGCACCTCAACGAAACAGCACAGAGATTCCCGCGCGGTTCGCACGCCGGTAATGCGCTCCACCGCATTTTCGAACGTACAAAGTTCCAACAGTTCGGACAAGACCTCAAAACGCTAGAAGACGCCCTTGCCGATGCACAAACTAAGAACGTCATCGAAGAAGAATTCAAGCGCGAATCGCTCCCCATCTGGAACCATCGCGATGCTTGGATTGATACTGCAACACGATACGTCTGGAATACGCTAAACGCAAGATTGCCGGAAATCGCGGGCAATTCCGTGCAATACGCAGGAAACGCTGAGCAAAATACACCGCGGACATTCGCGCTAATCGACATCCCGCTAAGCGACCACAAGCCCGAAGTACAATTCAACCAAAACGCAAGCGACGAAAGCGATTTACTCAAGCGTTTCTGCAAAGGCTTTATAGACTTGCTGTTCGTCCGCACCGTCAACGGCAAAAAACGCTACTCCATTCTCGACTGGAAATCGGACATGCTCGAAAACAACACCTACACGCCCGAAGCGCTCAAAGAAAAAGTCGATAACGACTACTCCATCCAACGAGTTCTTTACAGCTATTGCCTTATCCAATGGCTCAAGCAATTCTACGGCGAAGGCACCGCCGAAAACTTAAGCGAAGCCGAAATTTTTGAACAACATTTTGGCGGTATCTATTACGCATTCATTCGCGGTACCGAAGGAAACACGTCCAAAGGCATTTACGCGCAAACCTGGAACAACTTTGCAGACCTTGAACGCGCTTATAAAAAAATTAAAGACCTTATGATAAAGCCCTCCCACATCAAGGAGGAAAATTAAAATGGATAATAAATTACTTGCCACCGAATCCCTCGACGAATTCATCGATGCGCTCACAGAAATGCGCGGCCTCGTTGCGCTTGACAAACATCTACTCCATTTACTTTTCGAAATCAAAAAAGACGTTCCTCTGCAAACGCAAAAATTCTTAACGCTCTGCCTGTCGCTTCTTGACGATGGAAACACACGCGTTCCGCTAGACGCATCGCAGTTCACAGACATGTGGGCCCGCAAATGGAACGGCCTAGTCACGCTCCGCATCAGCACCGTCGAGGAAGACATTGATGAAAGCAATTTCGCAAGTGTCGCCGATTTCGCCCACATTATTCGCGATGGCATTCAAGACATTCTGACAAACGACTTTTCTGCAATCATGGAAAGCCGCGAAACTGACACAACTTCCATCGAAGACGCTTTAAGTTGCCCGTTCGTTCTCGCCAAACGCGAAAGCGGCGCTCACCTTTACTTTACCAAGCATTTCGATGCCAAATGCGTCATCGAACAATCTGCAAAAATCTTATTCAAAAACGGGACAACCCCCACCGACGAAGAAATCGAAAACTGCACGCAAAAAATTGCAAGCATCTGTAAACCCTTCGGCAACAATAAACCGTTCCTCATAAAAAAGCGCCAAGCCGAAGCCATCATCCGCGGACAAACAGAAAACCTCGTCATCACAGGAGGCCCCGGCACAGGCAAAACAACTGTTGTACTTTACATCTTGTGGAATTTACTCGAAAGCCATAGCGAAATGCTCGATTGGAACATCTACCTTGCAGCGCCAAGCGGTAAGGCCGCCGACCGCATGCGAGAAAGCCTCATCGATGGTCTTGCAAGAATCCGCGAAGAACAAAAAATCGACAACGAACGCATCTTCCGTAAACTGAACGAACTCGAAAGCAGCACCATACACCGCCTACTCCGATTCTCCAAAAGCAAAGGCGGCTTTTCGTTCAACCGCGAAGAACAATTCCCAAAAAATTCAATTTTCGTCATTGACGAAGCAAGCATGATCGACATCGAAATGTTCGCCGCCCTCCTCGAAGCCATTCCCGAAGGCGCACGAATATTCATTCTCGGCGACCCGTTCCAGCTCCCCTCAGTTGACTCAGGAGCCGTCCTCGGCGAAATCCTCAAAGTGAACGAATGCGGGAGCAACTTTTCTGTCAAGCTCAACGAATCCAACCGATTCGATGACCGTTCCAACATCGGAAAACTCGCCGCCGAAATTAAAACCGTCGCCGAAACCAAAGACAACACAAAGTTTGTTCCGCACAAATTCACATCCTCTGGCGCAGTTTCCAACGATTCCACGCGCAACCCCGACACAGCAAGCGACAACGCAGCAACCACGCAATTCAAGGACCACGTTTTCTACAAGCAACTCGAAACCGACTCCGCACCGCTTTCGAAAAAAGAAGAAGACAAACGCATCGAAAACTTCATCGCCGAATGGTCCCGCGACTTTGCACAACTCCCCGCCCTTGCAGAAAACATCCACCCAGAGCTCACCGGCACCGAAGCTAGCGACACCAACCACAGCGAAACCGCTCGCAGAAACGAAATCTGGCAACTATCGCTGACAAAGCGCATCCTCTGCGCCGAACGCCGAGGACTCCGCGGCATCGAAAACATCAATAAAAAAGTTTGCAGTAAAATCAAGAGCCTTTGGCGCGCACAAAAGAAAAAGCAAGGCGAAACAGTCCAATGGGATGACTCCGGCTACTTCCCCGGACAACTGCTCATCATCACCAAGAACCAAGAAATGTTCAAACTCTACAATGGTGACACAGGCATTGTCGTATTCGAAGGCAACACCCCCTGCCTTATGCTCAAAAAGGCGCCCCTGCAAAACAGCGAACTTACCGGAAAAACACGCGATGACTTTGTCTTTTATCCGCTCTCGATTCTCCCCGAAGATTCGATTACAACCGCATTTGCCATCACCATCCACAAATCGCAAGGCTCCGAATACAAACACGTTACCATGTTCCTCCCGACAAAAATCGGGCACCCGCTACTTACAAACCAAATTCTGTATACAGGAATCACCCGCGCCAAGGAAAGCGTCACCATCATCGCAAACGACGACACATTCAAAGCCGCAGTTACCACCGTCAGCGAGCGCAATACGGGAATTTCGCTATAGTTTTGAATTCTTTTGTACCTACGCCCTCTTTTCTGTGTATATTTAAATAGTAAATAAATAAACAAAGGACGAAAAATGGCAACAATTAAAGAACTCAAAGCAAGCAACGCCCCCCGTTTTAAAGTCCCGGGCAAAGAAGCAATCTACGACGCATTCGACCAGTTCCTCGCAGAAAACTTCCTCGGTGAAACCGTCGAAACAATCCCCGCCGCCCCGGCCAATGGTGGCGAATTCGCTCCGCAAACCACAGCACTCTACGGAATCGCAAACTCCTCCAAAGGCAACGCAGGCCTCTGGAAAGCCGGCACCGGCACATCTTCCAAGAATTGGGACCTTAGCTTTTTGCAGGGCATCCTGAACCAGTTCTCGACACTCCCGGCAGCAACCCGCGGCAAGACAGTCTCCGAAATCAAGGAACAACTCGAAGACTTCGCCTCCAAGAAGTTCGCCAAGAACCCGGCAAACGCACGCAACGGCCTTTTGCACCTCTGCAACCCGAACATCTACCCGGCAATCTATTCGTTTGCAGACAAACTTGCAATTTGCAAGGAACATGCTCGACTCCTCGAAGACTTCAAACTTTCGAACCGCTGGGATAGCGGCCTCCTGAAGCTCAAGGTATTCCGCAAAGACGGCTATATCGCCATCCAGACCGACGAACAACTCTGCTGGATTTTCGACAAACTCTCCGTGATGCACAAAATCGAAGACGAAGAATTCGACGAATTCATGAAGAACTACTTCACCGCCCCGAAAAAGAGCACCGCGAAGAAGAAGTAAAACATTTCGAGAGAAGCGCCCGCGAAAGCGGGCTATTTTTTTAGTTTCCGCTTTTGGCTGCGGTGATGTCGGAGTTGATTTCGTTATTCACCTCCCAATGACCACCATTCTGACCACCCATTCCATTTGCAATCTCTGCATCAAACGAATAGTTTTCGTTCAGCGGTTAATGACGTTCTCGAATTTTGCAAGATCCATTACGAGACCTCCCTACCATCTTGCGTTTCGAATTCATTTACCCATTCCTTGACCTTCGCCTGCAATAGCTTCTTGTCCGGCAGGTACAGCTCATAGGCGGAGGCGTAAATATTCGCATCCTCGGGCAAAGTCAGCTTCACAAGGGTATCCTTCTTCTCCTTGCAAAGCAAAATACCGATAGTCGGTTTTTCGAAATCTTGCTTTACATAGCGGTCGTAATAGTTTACGTACATCTGCATCTGG
>JAEEGL012985957.1_pt1 | contig 14647 bp, 7 predicted proteins | sample 9134231 | NCBI WGS metagenome assembly JAEEGL01 (sample SAMN16246548, study PRJNA631951) | gut metagenome | biome: gut microbiome; feature: rumen; material: fiber-attached | host: Bos | place: Iran: Karaj | collected 2018-10 | reverse complement strand
GGACTCATCATATTCATCATCGCATGCATCTTCGGACACGGCGATTCCTTCGCATTCTGGCGGGATGACCTCGTGTACGAGGGAGAATCCGTATATAACTATCTCCAGGTTGATGAGGATGATAACGAAGTCATTCTCTCCACAAACGTGCTCTTCGGTGTCCAGTCCGTTTATCGCAAGGAAAAGACCCTGACAGGCATGTATTATGACTATGCGATGGCGGCCCCCTATATGGCGGGCATGGCTGACAAGGAGGATATGGACATCCTGATCCTCGGCATGGGGACCGGGACGTATGCCACACAGTGCAACAGATACTTTGACAACATGAACGTCGAGGGTGTGGAGATAGATGAAAAAATAACCGACCTGGCTCACAGGTATTTCGAACTTCCCGAAACCATCCGGGTGACCACCTATGACGGAAGAGCATTCCTCCAGGGTCTTGACGGACTTAAGGATGGTAAGGGAGCCGGGTACGGTGATGACGGTCTGTATGATGTCATCATGGTGGATGCGTATCAGGATATAACCATACCTTTTCAGATGTCTTCCGTGGAGTTCTTTTCCCTTGTAAGGGATCATCTTAAGGATGACGGAGTGATGGTAGTAAACATGAACATGCAGTCCGACGGAGAGGACGGGATCAATGAGTATCTCGCAGATACCATATCTTCGGTATTTCCTTCGGTTTACACGGTGGATGTTAAGAACAACACAAACCGTGAGCTTTTTGCATCCATGGATACGGGGTTCCGTAACAGACTGACAGAAGGTTATAAGCAGGAAGATGATACGGAGCTTAAGCAGATGATGGAGACAGTGGATGCTGGACTTACCGAGTACAAGGCCGGCAGCAGGATCCTGACTGATGACAGGGCTCCCGTGGAACTGCTCGGCATGAAGGCCATAGACAGGATAATAAGAGATGAAGTGAGCTACTATAAGCAGATATACCGTACCGACGGAATAAAGGGATTGATGTCACAGCTGTAGGAATGGCATAAGGAGGATCCATGACACTTAAGGAACTGGCAATAGGCAAAAGCGGAGAGATACTGTATGTGGGCGGCGAAGGCGCCTTAAGACAGCATTTCCTTGATATGGGCGTGATCCCGGGTGTGAAGGTAACAGTCATAAGATATGCACCCATGGGAGACCCGATAGAACTCAGGATCAGAGGATATGAGCTGACCCTCAGACTGGCCGATGCCGAGAAGATCGAGATAAAGGAATGCGAAGAGAATGTCCCGGAAGATAAGGGGCAGAAGAATAAGCGAAGAGAGCACCCCGGTCTCGGTGAGGAAGGACGATTCCATTCCAAGGCTGATGAGAATCCGCTTCCTGAAGGAACGGTACTCACATTTGCGCTCGTCGGAAATCAGAACAGCGGAAAGACAACGCTTTTTAACCAGCTTACGGGTTCCAACCAGCATGTGGGTAACTTCCCCGGAGTGACTGTGGATCGTAAGGACGGTCCTATTAGAGGCAGAGAGAATACCCTTGTTACGGATCTGCCCGGCATATATTCGATGTCTCCTTACAGTGCGGAAGAGTTAGTCTCCCGTGATTTTGTATTGAATGAAAAACCCAAGGCTATCATCAACATAGTCGACGCCACCAACATTGAGCGTAACCTCTATCTGACGATGCAGCTTCTGGAGCTTAATATACCTATGGTCGTTGCGCTTAACATGATGGATGAGATGACGGCCAACAGCGGAAGCGTGGATATCAATGAGATGGAGGCGCTCCTTGGAGTTCCTGTGGTGCCCATAAGTGCGGCCAAGGATGAGGGCGTGGATGAGCTTGTGCGTCATGCGATCCATGTGGCTCACTATCAGGAGAAGCCGGCTAAGCAGGACTTCTGTGATGAGAATGATTTCGGCGGAGCCGTACACCGCTGTCTGCATGCGGTGATGCATCTTGTAAATGACCATGCGATACAGGCAGGCATTCCGGTCAGATTTGCGGCCAACAAGCTTATCGAAGGGGATAAGCTCATAATGGATAAGCTTGCTCTTGATGATAACGAGAAGGAGACTCTGGAGCATATAGTCCTTCAGATGGAGAAGGAGAGAGGCATGGACAGAAGCGCGTCCATAGCCGATATGCGATTCTCTTATATAGAAAAGGTATGCAAGGAATCAGTGACAAAGCCGAAGGAGAGCAGGGAGCATGTAAGGAGCCAGAAGATCGACAGGTTCTTGACCGGCAAGTATACGGCGATCCCGATGTTCATCCTTATAATGGCTGCAGTATTCTTCCTTACGTTCAATGTGATCGGTGCATTCTTACAGGGACTGCTTGAGAACCTTATCGTGATGCTGCAGGGAACGGTTGAAGCAGGGCTTGATTCGATGAATGTCAATGCCACTCTTAAGGGCCTTATCATAGACGGAATATTCGAAGGTGTGGGCGGAGTCTTAAGTTTCATGCCCATAATAGTCACCCTGTTCTTCTTCCTGTCCATCTTGGAGGACAGCGGATATATCGCCAGGGTCGCATTTGTGATGGATAAGCTGCTTCGAAGGATCGGTCTGTCCGGCCGGAGCATCGTACCCATGCTCATCGGCTTCGGATGTACAGTTCCTGCCGTGATGTCAACAAGGACACTTCCCAGTGAACGTGACAGAAAGATGACGATCATGCTCACACCGTTCATGAGCTGTACGGCCAAGCTGCCTATCTATGCGTTCTTTGTGAGTGCATTCTTCCCGGGCAGGGGCGGGCTCATCATGACGGGACTCTATCTTCTGGGTATAGTGATCGCCATACTGATCGCGCATGTATATAAGAACACTCTGTTTAAGGGTGAAGCGGTTCCTTTTGTAATGGAGCTTCCCAACTACCGTTTCCCCACTGCCCGCAATGTCGGACAGCTTCTCTGGGAGAAGGCCAAGGACTTCATCCACAGGGCATTTTCTGTGATAATGCTCGCGACCATCGTAGTCTGGTTCCTTAAGAGCTTTGATATGGGATTTAACTTCGTTACGGATTCGAGTGACAGCATCATGGCAGCGATAGCAGGACTGATAGCACCCATCATGGCGCCCGTAGGTCTTGGCGACTGGAGGATCTGCACCTCGCTCATCTCGGGCTTCATGGCCAAGGAGAGCGTTGTATCCATGCTTGAGATGCTCTTTGCATCAGAAGGCGGAGTGGAAGCAGTCCTGACTCCGGCAATGGCTTCGTCGCTCTTGGTCTTCAGCCTTCTGTATACTCCCTGTGTTGCGGCGATAACATCGATAGCGCGTGAACTCGGCCGCAAATGGGCTGCATTCACGATCGTTTGGCAGTGTGCTCTTGCATGGCTTATCTCGCTCATTACGTACAGCATCTTAAAATGATCATTGGCATATTGCACATATTTGCAAAGTTAGCACGCGCTAACTTTGGCGATTTATGATATTTCCATAAAATCAATACAATAGTACTATTATGTAGACATATCATGTGTTATCATGGATGTGTCGCTTTACCATGTTAAAGTATGATACCTGAATACGGCTGAGGAGAGCATATGTCTAAGTTCAGTGTAAAGAAGCCTTTCACCGTGCTGGTGGGAGTCATAATAGCGATAGTTCTTGGTGTAGTGAGTCTTATGAAAATGCAGTTAGACTTACTGCCTGAGATCTCTCTGCCCTATCTTATGGTCTTAACGACCTATCCCGGCGCGAGTTCTGAGAAGATAGAGACAGAGATCTGTGAACCCATGGAGGGAGCACTCGGGACCATCAACGGCGTCAAGAACACATACAGTATATGCAGTGAGAATTACGGTATGGTGGAACTTGAGTTTCAGGACGGTACCGATATAGACAGCGCAATGGTCAAGGTTTCCAGTGCGCTCAATACCCTGCAGCCCGTTCTTCCGGAGGATGCAGGCACACCTTCTATCATAGAGATCTCCACGGACATGATGGCCAGCGTTTATCTCGCGGTCAGCATGGAAGGGATGGAGATGGATGAGCTGTCTCAGTTTATCAAGGATGACATCACACCCCAGTATGAGAAGCAGAACGGTGTGGCTTCGATCTCGAGCAACGGACTTGTTGAGAAGACCGTGCAGGTCGAGCTTAACCAGCAGAAGGTCGATGCACTTAATGACAAGATACTGGCTTCCATTGACGGAGCCTTTGCCAAGGCTGTAGATCAGCTTGAAGATGCCAAGAAGCAGCTCGAAGACTCAAAGGAGACCATAGACAAGAACAGGGATAAGCTCGTCGACAGTCAGAAGGACTTAGAGGAGAGTAAGGTCGATCTTGTAGACGGTCAGAACGAACTTAATGAAAATAAGGATGAGTATTATAAGAACGTATCCGATTATGAGCAGAGCAAATCCGATCTTGAAGAAAACAAGCAGAAGATGGAGGATGCTCAGAACGAGCTGGCCGATAAGAAGAATCAAGCCAATAAGAAGCTTGCGGATGCGAGTCTTAAGCTTGACGAGGCTGCACAGCAGTTAGGTGACTTAAGGGATCAGCTGGCCCAGGCCAAGCTCGGAAGAGATGCGGCCAAGGAAGCGCTGGATGCGGCAGAGGCAGCCCTTGAAGCCAATGAAGATGAGGAGCAGGAAGAGGCTCTGAAGGCTGCGGTAGCAGGTGCTAAAGAGGCATATGAAACCGCATCCGCCGGAGTGAGTGCTCTGGAAAAAGGAATATCTAAGATAGAGTCTTCATATAAGGAACTTGAAAAAGCCAAGCTTGAGGCGGCAGAACAGCTTGGATCAGCCGATGCACAGCTGTCTATAGGCAAGCAGCAGCTTGACAGTGCCGACAGTCAGATCGAGTCTGCGGAGAAGCAGCTTGACAGCGCCAAGAAGCAGCTTGATAAGGCCCAGGAACAGATAGACGACGGATGGGAGCAGATCGCGGACGGTCAGAAGCAGATAAATGAAGGCTGGGATTCACTGCGTGACGGTGAGAAGCAGTTGAGCGACGGCTGGGATGATTATAATGATGCGGTCAGGTCTTATGAGAAGCAGAGAGCGGAGGCTGAGAAGAAGGCCAATGCAGACCAGCTGCTTACATTGGATGCACTGACGGGTCTCATTTATGCCCAGAACTTCGAGATGCCTGCCGGATATGTGGATGACAAGCTCGATAATTCGTGGCTTGTCAAGATCGGCCAGAACTATGAAGAGGTCGACGAACTCAATGATATAGTACTTACCAATATCCATAATGTGGGAGATGTGAAGATCTCCGATATAGCGGATATCACGATCATAGATAACTCTAAGGACAGCTACGTAAGACTCGGCGATAAGCCTGCCGTAGTATTGTCCATCTTCAAGAGTTCCACGACAGGAACCAATGACTTAAGCGAAACCATACAGAATACAAGTGATGAACTGAAGGAGCGGTTCCCGGGACTACAGGTTGTTAAGCTCGTGGATATGGGTGACTATATAGACCTTATCGTCAAGAGCGTACTGCAGTCCATGATCATAGGTGCGATCCTCGCGATCATAGTACTGGCCATATTCCTTAAGGATGTTAAGCCCACATTGGTCGTGGCGATCAGTATACCGCTCAGTGTGATGGCTGCCTTAGTCTGCATGTATTTTTCAAATATATCGCTCAATATGCTGTCACTGTCGGGACTGGCGCTCGGAATCGGAATGCTTGTTGATAACTCGATAGTCGTGATCGAGAACATATACAGACTGAGGAGCAAGGGCATAGCTGCGCCCAGAGCGGCGGTACAGGGTACCAGGCAGGTGTTCGGCGCCATTACGGCATCCACACTCACGACGGCCTGTGTCTTCCTGCCCATGGTCTATACAACGGGACTTGTCAATGACCTTATGGCACCCATGTGTCTGACCATCGTATTCTGTCTGCTGGCATCACTGCTTGTTGCCATGACTGTTGCACCGGCAGCCAGCTCGACCATACTTAAGAATGCGAAGGAAGTTAAGCATCCGTTCTATGACAAGATAAGAGATGCCTACGGTAAGGCGCTTGCATTTTGCCTTAAGGTCAAGATCGTACCGATCGCTACTGCCATAGGACTGCTCATCCTTTCGATCATATTAGTCATTCAGATGGGTATCGTGGTGATCCCCGATATGACGATGAACCAGATAGAGGCTACCATAAAGTACGGTGATGATGTCTCAAGGGATGAGGCTTATGCGCTTACGGATGAGGCTATAGAGCGGATACTTAAGATCGAAGGCTTAGGCTCCGTCGGCGTTCTCTCGGGCGGAGATGAGGCACTGCTTGTAAGCCAGATGGCCAGTGATCCCGATAACTTCCATACCATGTCATTCTTAATGCTCACGGAGGATCCGAATGCCGGAGATAAAGAGATACGTCGGATCATGAAGGATATCGAGGATTCCGTGGCGGATATGGACATAGACTTTACGCTTGATACTGCGGCATCCGAGATGGATGACCTGACCGGAGGATCGGGACTTAGTATCAATGTCTACGGTACAGACCTGGATACGCTCAATTCCATAACTCACGATGTCATGGATATGGTCGGATCCATTGAAGGCTATACGGATATAAGCAACGGAGAAGAGGATGCGGACAAGATCCTGCATATCAATATAGACAAGAACGCGGCCATGAGTAAGGGCCTTAATGTGGTGCAGATCTATCAGGCGATCAACGAGAAGCTAAAGGGCGAGAAGAAGGCCGTGACGATCACAGTGGACGGTATCGATATGGATATCAAGGTGGTCAATGAACTTGAGCCTCTTACCAAGGAGAATATCCTTGACTATACATTCACGACTGAGATCACGGATGATGACTATGATACCGTGACTGAGGAGCATAAGCTGGGCGAGTTTGCGCAGGTTGAAGTGCGTGACGGCGTTACGAGCATCAACCGTAAGAACCAGTCAAGATATATGACTGTTACAGCCAACGCAGCGGAAGGATACAATCTGACACTCCTTACGAGAAAGCTTAAGCCCATGATAGATTCATACAAGCTTCCGGGCGGATACAGCATAGAGATGGGCGGAGAATATGATTCCGTTATCCAGATGATTGAGCAGATGGCGCTGGTTGCTGGGCTCGGTCTCTTAATGGTCTATCTTGTAATGGTGGCACAGTTCCAGAGTCTCTTAAGCCCGTTCATAGTGCTGTTTACGGTGCCTTTGGCGTTTACGGGCGGATTCCTGTCGTTGTTTATCATGCGTGAGAACCTCTCCGTTATAGCGATCATGGGACTTATCGTGCTCATGGGAACTGTCGTTAATAACGGTATCGTGTTCGTGGATTATACCAATCAGCTTAGAAAAGGCGGCTTAGACAGACATGCTGCCCTCATAGCGACCGGTAAGACCAGGATGAGACCTATCCTTATGACCGCTCTTACCACGATCCTTGCAGAATCAAACCTTATAATCGGTGATGATATGGGTACCCAGTTAGGCCGCGGAATGGCGCTTGTCATAGCGGGCGGTCTTGCTTATGCAACCCTTATGACCCTCTTTATAATTCCTGTTATGTATGATATTATGTTTAAGAAACAGCCTTTGGATATCGACACGGGTTCGGACACCGAACTTGACGATATTCCGAATGACGCAGAGGAATTCCTATGAGGGGAAGATGCATAATATCACGCAGAATTACTTACGAATCAAATATATCTTTGCTGTTCTCATAGCTGTCCTTATCGGCTGTGCTATGTTGCTGACCGTCTCTTTCTTTGACAAGGAGAGAGTGGCCGTATCCGATTATTCGGGCGGCTGGGTCACAGATAAGGGCGATCTGGTAGATATCAATTCCATTAATACAAGTGATCATGGCGGCAGAGTGGTACTGTGCAATACCCTTCCCGATGTTATCGGGTACGGTGATGCACTGTGCTTTATCAGTTCCAATGCAAAGTTCAAGGTCTATGTGGACGGTGAACTTTTGTATGAGTACGATCAGCCGTCGAACCTAAGCGGAAAGGGATACGGTATAGCCTATCACACGGTGGAGCTTATACCCGATCATGCCGGCAAGGTGGTCAAGATCGATCTGGATTCCGTATTTGACAATCATAAGCTTGGCAAGCTTCGTAAGGTGTCTGTAGAGAATGCCTTAGACTACAGAGCGAGAAGTGCCAAGGGTCTTTTGCTGCCCTTCAATGTATCCGTGGGCATCATAACGATCGGCCTTGTCCTTCTGTTCTTAAGACTCGTACTGCCTTACAGAAAGTCGGAGCCCAACCTTATAGCGCTGGGTATCAATGCCGTGATCACGGGTATATGGATGGCCAATGATACGGGCTTTTTGAGACTGACAATGGAAGTTGTCCGCTTAGGAAGAGCGGCTGACTATATATGCATGCATATCTGGATACTTCCGCTTTTAGTGTTCGTATATTCGGTCACAAGGGAGCGCAGGAAGATATACCTTATATATTCCTACCTGCTTACCCTTTTTGATATCGCACTGTTCCTGTTTTTCAGATACGTTTGCGGTTTTGAGCCTGCCTTCATGGAGTGGCAGATCATCATATACTACATGCTCGCAGTCGTCCTCTTTGCCCTGATGCTTTATAATGATTACAGGTATTGCAAGGCCAACAATCTGTCTCAGGGGCACAAGTTCTTCTATATCGGACTGTCAGTCTTAATGGTAAGCGCGGCAGTCGATATACTCATCTATCTGTCGGGCGTAAGGAGCGTATCCGGCAGGGGAGGATTTGCAAGAGTCGGCTTTATCGCCTTCTTCGTGATGATGGCCTTAGATGCCATACATTCATGGAAGAGTGAGCAGACATCCATCCGCAGAGAGCGCCTTATCCACAAAATGCTTCAGTTCTCGGTATCTGCCAATGATCCGGAAGTGAGCCTGAGGGCCATGATCGAACACCTGGGCAGGGAGTTTTTGGCCGATCATGTTTTTATCTATGAGAACAGGAACGACGGAACATTCCACAATACATATGAGTGGTATGCGGAAGGTGTGGCAAAGCCGGACGATTCATTCTATTATGATGTCCCGTATGCAGGTATGATAGATAAGCTCTATGATGTGTTCATGCGCGATCACAGGCTTATCGTCGATAATTCCGAGACTACGCGCAGGCTCAATCCCATGCTGCATGAGCTTATTAAAAAGCTCGGCATCCATAAGATGGTAGTCGGACCGTTAGAGTTTAACGGCGAACTCATAGGTCTTATAGGGGCGGATGATCTTCCGGAGGAAAAGTGTGACGAACTTGCCGAAGTGATCTGGCTTATGTCGTACTTCATCACCCAGCTTATCATGCAGCGTAATGAGAAGAGAAATCTCTTAAGGTTCAGTTATGTGGATTCGCTTACGGGTGTCGGCAACAGAAGGGCCATGGTGGACTTTGAGGTCAGCGAGCGTGAGTTTAAGCCTTACGGATATGTCATGTGCGATATCAACGGACTTAAGAAGACCAACGATACACTCGGACATGAAGCCGGCGACAGGCTTATCATAGATGTGGCACACAGTCTGATGGATGTGTTCGGCGAGAACAATGTGTACAGGATAGGCGGAGATGAGTTTGTGGCATATGCTTTTACGGACAGTTCCGAACAGTTCTACAGCATGCTTTCTCGCGCAAAGACTCTTATACAGGCCAAGGGCGGAAGCGCTTCGTTCGGAGCACTGTATGTAGCCGATTCCAATATGACCAGGAGCAGGGTCAGAGAGCAGGCGGATGCGCTCATGTACAGGGAAAAGGAGCAGTACTATAACGGAGCGAATGACAGGAGAAGCAGATAACACATAATAATAAGAAAAGACTTGCATTTTTATATACGGAGTGCTAGTATATACAAGGTAATAAGATTTAGCGTAAGAGGTGAACCGGCGAGGTTCACCTTTTTCATGCGTGATACGGCCGTTAAGCGGATGCCGTGCATGCATGAGATCATGGAGAAACATATGAACAGAAAAGATATTGAGGCGAAGACCGAGGAGCTGCTAAAGCCGGTCGCGGAAGCCAATGGCGTATCCATATATGATGTGGAATACGTGAAGGAAGGCAGCGACTACTACTTGAGGGCCTTTATCGACAAGGAGGGCGGCGTCACGATCGACGACTGCGAGAATGTGAGCAGGGCCTTAAACCCCTTACTTGATAAGGAGGACTACATCGAAGATGCCTACATACTCGAGGTCAGCAGTCCGGGACTGACCAGGAAGCTGACCAAGCCGCGGCACTTTATGCAGAGCATGGACGAGAAGGTCGAACTTAAGGCATACAAGCCGATAGACGGCATGAAGGAATTCGAAGGAATCCTTACAGGATATGACAGTGGTGTCATAACTGTTGAAATAGATGGAGATAATAAAACATTTAATACCGAAGATATCAGCACAGTCAGATTGACATTTGATTTCTGAAGGATACAAGAAAGGAAGAGCGATGAATAAGGAATTAGTTGAAGCACTGGATATGCTTGAGAGTGAGAAGGAGATAAGCAAGGAGACATTGTTCCTGGCTATAGAGGATTCTCTTCTTATTGCATGCAAGAACCATTTCGGTAAGGCAGACAATGTCAAGGCCGAGGTAGACAGAGAGACCGGCGATTTCCACGTATATGCGGAGAAGGAGATCGTAAAGGATCCCGAGGATGTGGTCGACAAGATCGAGCAGATCTCGTTAGCTGATGCCAAGGAGCTTGATAAGAAGGCCAAGGCAGGCGAGAAGATCAAGGTGGAGATTCAGAGCAAGGAGTTCGGACGTATCGCCATCCAGATCGCCAAGAACGTTATCCTTCAGAAGATCCGTGAGGAAGAGAGAAATGTGATCTTCACGCAGTTCAATGAGAAGGAGAAGCAGGTCGTAACAGGTATCGTGCAGAGATTCGTGGGAGAGAACATCTCTATCAACCTTGGAAGAGCTGATGCGCTCTTAAGCCGCAGCGAGCAGGTTCCCACAGAGCATTTCAGATCAAACGAGCGTGTTAAGGTATACATCATAGAGGTTAAGAACACCAACAAGGGTCCCAGGATCCTTGTGAGCCGTACACATCCCGAGCTTGTAAAGAAGCTCTTTGAGTCAGAGGTTGCAGAGATCGCTGACGGAACCGTTGAGATCAAGTCTATCGCAAGAGAGCCCGGCAGCCGTACCAAGATGGCTGTATGGAGCAACAATCCCAATGTTGATCCGGTGGGTGCCTGCGTAGGTATGAACGGAAGCAGAGTTAATTCCATTGTGGACGAGCTCAAGGGTGAGAAGATAGACATCGTATGCTGGGATGACAACCCGGGTGTGCTCATACAGAACGCACTGTCACCCGCCAAGATCGTTGCGGTTTTCGCTGATCCTGATGAGAAGACAGCCAAGGTTGTCGTACCTGATTATCAGCTCTCGCTTGCCATCGGTAAGGAAGGACAGAATGCGAGACTTGCTGCAAGACTTACGGGATATAAGATCGACATCAAGTCTGAGACTCAGGCCAAGGATGCACCCGGCTTCAGATATGAAGACTACGAGTACGATGAGGATGAGTACGAGTACGAGTATGAAGAAGGCGAGTACGAAGAGGGCGAGTACGTCGAGGAAGAGAATATCGAGGAAGCGACTGACGCTGCAGAGGAATAAGGAGCGGATAGGTATATGGAACCACTCAGAACCTGCATAGGCTGCGGACAGGTTTTGCCGCAGAAAGATCTGTTAAGGATATGCCGCGATAAGAGCGGTACGATAAGCGTCGATACGGACAGACGCCTTCCCGGAAGGGGAGCCTATATATGCGGGAATGAGGACTGTGTGGACAAGGCCCTTAAGAAGAGAAAGCTTAACAGGGCATTTCACACGGAAGTGGAGACTGATATATACGAACTCATCCGTGATGAGATAAAGAAACGAGGTAATCTTGAAAAATGACAGAATACTGTCCATGCTGGGGCTTGCTGCCAAGGGAGGCAACCTTGTAAGCGGTGAATTCCAGACGGACAAGGCGATCAAGGAAGGTAAGGCGCATCTGGTGATAGTTGCCACGGATGCATCGGACAATACGAAGAAGGATTTCAGTGATGCCTGCACATTCTACAGGGTACCCTACAGAGAGAGAGGGACCAAGGAGGACTTAGGCAGGAGCATCGGTAAGGAATACAGAGCAATGGTCGCCGTTACGGATGAGGGATTTGCTAAGGCGATATTACGTAAGGAGGAAATGAATGGCTAAGATGAGAGTACATGAGCTCGGCAAGGAGCTGGGTATAGAGAGTAAGGAGATAATAGCCTTCCTTAACGGTAAGGGCTTGGAGATCAAGTCCGCTTCATCTGGTCTTGAAGAAGATCAGGTTGAGATGGTTAAGAAGGGCTTAGGGGGAAAAACAGAGGCGACTGAGACTAAGGCTAAGCCTAAGAAGGCTGAGGCTCCCGCGGCGAACACAGAGAGTGAAGAAAAGCCAGCGGAGAAGAAGGCGCCTGTAAAGGCAGAGGCTAAGCCTGCAGAGAAGCCTGCGGACAAGCCGGTCAAGAAGGTTGCACCTCCTGCAGGAGCAGGACAGGGCGCACCTGTTAAGAAGAAAAAGAACATTATCATCGTAGGCGGCCAGGGCAACAACAGGCAGCAGGGCGGAAGACCTCCCATGCAGGGCGGCGCTCCCGCACACCGTGTACCCGTTAACAGTCAGGGAAGACCCATACAGTTAGGGCCCAACCAGATGATCAACAAGGCTACCGGTAAGATAATGGAGAAGCTTCCTCCCAGAGTAAAGGAAGTGGAAGAGGTCGTACCCGAGACTACGGCACCCGTTGAGACCGTGCCGGGAAATGGAGCAAATGATGCGCAGAGCAGGGATAATAGAAACAGCGAAAGCCGAAGCGCGGGCAGCAAAGACACTCGCAACGTTAGGCAGCAGGGCGGCCCTTCTAACCAAGGTGGTGACAGGAGCGGCGGTGCTCCTGATCGCGGTCAGAGAGGAAATGAAAGAAAGGGAGATAGATTCGGACAGAATAAACCTGGCCAGAACCAGGGCAGAGGATTCCAGGCGCCGGATATGCCGTCGTCTAAACCGGGCTCAGGAAACGGGCGTAAGAACGTTAATGACAAGGACAGAAGATCTAAGAAAGATGCTATCTACGAAGAAGAAGATGTAAAGATCAAGAACAAGGCAGGCAGGTTCATTAAGCCCGAGAAGAAAGAAGAGCCTGTTGAGGAGATCAAGGTCATCACTCTTCCCGAGGTACTCACTATAAGAGAACTTGCGGACAAGATGAAGATGCAGCCTTCTGCCATAGTCAAGAAGCTTTTCTTACAGGGACAGGTTGTTACAGTCAATCAGGAGATATCTTACGAGGATGCCGAGAATATCGCCATCGAGTTCGATATCATGTGTGAGCAGGAAGTCAAGGTCGATGTCATCGAGGAACTCCTTAAGGAAGAGGATGATCCCGCAGAGACACTGGTCGAGAGAGCTCCCGTTATCTGTGTAATGGGTCATGTCGATCACGGTAAGACATCACTTCTTGATGCAATAAGAAAGATCAATGTAACCGACAGAGAGGCCGGTGGTATCACACAGCACATCGGTGCTTATACAGTTAAGGTAGGCGATCGTAAGATCACATTCCTTGATACACCCGGACATGAGGCATTCACTGCGATGAGAATGCGTGGTGCCAATGCTACGGATATCGCGATCCTCGTAGTCGCTGCCGATGACGGCGTGATGCCACAGACAGTTGAGGCTATCAACCATGCAAGGGCAGCAGGCATCGAGATAATCGTGGCTGTTAATAAGATAGATAAGCCCAATGCCAATATTGATAAGGTTAAGCAGGAACTTGCAGAGTACGAGCTCATCCCCGAGGACTGGGGCGGAAGCACGGTATTCGCACCCGTATCTGCAAAGAGCGGAGAAGGTATCAAGGAACTCCTTGATATGGTGCTCCTGACAGCTGATATCCTTGAGCTTAAGGCCAATCCCAAGCGTAAGGCAAGAGGTCTCGTGATAGAGGCAGAGCTTGATAAGGGAAGAGGTCCCGTGGCTACCGTTCTGGTACAGAAGGGTACACTTAAGGTCGGTGACTTCATATCGGCCGGCGTAAGCCATGGTAAGGTCCGTGCGATGATCGATGACAAGGGCAGAAGAGTTAAGGAAGCAGGTCCTTCGATCCCTGTTGAGATCTTAGGTCTTAATGATGTTCCCGGAGCAGGTGAAGTGTTCATTGCTCATGAGTCTGATAAGCAGGCCAAGCAGTATGCGGATACATTCATTGCTCAGAGCAAGGTTAAGAAGCTTGAAGAGACCAAGTCAAAGATGAGTCTGGATGATGTATTCGCCCAGATCCAGGAGGGTAACCTTAAGGAACTCGACCTCATCGTCAAGGCTGACGTTCAGGGTTCGGTGGAAGCCGTCAAGCAGAGTCTCACCAAGCTCAGCAACGAGGAAGTTGTGGTCAAGTGTATCCACGGCGGTGTCGGTGCCATCAACGAATCGGATGTATCTCTTGCAGCTGCATCCAATGCTATCATCATCGGCTTCAATGTACGTATCGATGCTCTGGCCAAGGAAACGGCAGACAGAGAAGGCGTGGATGTAAGACTGTACAAGGTCATCTACCAGGCTATAGACGATATAGAAGCAGCCATGAAGGGAATGTTAGATCCCGTATTCGAAGAGAAGGTCATCGGTCATGCGGAGATCCGTCAGATATTCAAGGCATCTGCAGTCGGCAATATCGC
>JAEEGL012170774.1_pt1 | contig 14647 bp, 18 predicted proteins | sample 9134231 | NCBI WGS metagenome assembly JAEEGL01 (sample SAMN16246548, study PRJNA631951) | gut metagenome | biome: gut microbiome; feature: rumen; material: fiber-attached | host: Bos | place: Iran: Karaj | collected 2018-10 | reverse complement strand
TATAGATTTGGAATATATTTGCTTATGTTTTTATTAGGATATTACATATTTTCAAATGATAAAATCGTAGAAAAATTAGAAAAAATTTCAATACCAATGGGAATTATTACACTTATTCTTGGAATTACATTTACAATTGTAAATTATGGCGCTAATTTTGGATCAAATGAGTTTCTAACTAACATATTTACCAATATTTATATATGGTTTGTAATTCTTTCAGCATTTGGACTTGCAAAGAAATTTTTGAATTTTGAAAATAAATTTACAAAGTATATGAATAAAAACAACTTTAGTTTTTATGTATTACATTATACTATACAAATTGTTATAGCATTTGTTTTAGTAGAATATGTTAAATTTAATCATTTTCTATTTAATTATATAATTTTATTTATAGGAACGATAATCATATTACCAATAGCTACAGAAATCTTAAAAAGAATACCAATAGTAAATAGACTATTGCTTGGAGTTAGTAAAAAGAAATAGATAAATTACAATTTATTGCTTAAAGGTAAAAAATATTTGTACATTTGATTTATCTCAACTTTAACGATATATTTAATGTGTAGATAATGATGTTGACAGTGTCAACGATTTGTCAACGAAAAATAAGATTTGATTAGAACAATAAAAACAAATAAAACAATAAGAACAATAAAAATTTTGCCTAAATTCTGCATAATACAATAAGAACTATAAGAACAGATAGAACAAATAAAACTGATGGTTGTTGTACATGTGGCAGTGGTAAAAAGTACAAAAATTGTTGTGGAAGAAATCAATAGAATATAAATGAAATAAAAGATTATCTAGATACATAGATAATCTTTTATTTTTATTGTATAATTAGAAACAGATAAGTAACAATATTTATAGTTAATAAGTGATTCTTTGAAAGAAGGAAAATATATGAATCTTAAGGAATATGGAGATAGTAATAATGAAACTATAATTTTATTACACGGTGGAGGTCTTTCTTGGTGGAATTTTAAAGATGAGGCAGAAATATTAAAAAACAAATTTCATGTTATTATTCCAATATTAGATGGACATTCTGGTAGTGATAGAGATTTTACAAGTATTGAAGATAACGCACAAGAAATTATAGAATATATAATAAAGAATTTTAATGGACACGTTTATTTGATAGGTGGATTATCCTTAGGAGGACAAATTCTTTTAGAAATACTATCAAGAAAAAATGATATTTGTGATTTTGCTATTATTGAAAGTGCATTGACAATACCTATGAAGGCTACTCAAAAAATGATAAAACCTGCATTTTCAATGAGCTATGGACTAATATCCCAAAAATGGTTTTCAAAAATGCAATTTAATTCTTTAGGAATAAGAAAAGATTTATTTGAAGATTATTATAGAGATACTTGCAAAATTTCAAAAGATAATATGATTGCTTTTATGGAAGCAAATTCAAAATATGAAATAAAAGATACTATACAAGATACCAAAGCAAGAACATTAGTTATAGTTGGAGAAAAAGAAAGAACTATAATGAAAAAATCGGCAAATATAATTAACCAAAAAATAAAGACAAGCAGAATTGAAATAATGCCTAATTATTCTCATGGAGAATTAAGTATAAATAATCCAGAGCATTATATTGCTTTAATAAATGCACTAACTGGACAAAGTGAAATATAATACAGTAATACGAAAGGAAGAAATTACTATGGCAACATCAAAAGATTTTAAAGAATTTATATTAGAACAATTAGATTTATTAGATAATATTACATGCAAATCAATGATGGGAGAATATTTATTGTACTATAATAGCATCCTATTTGGTGGTATTTATGATAATAGATTACTTGTAAAAATAGTTGATACAAATAAAAAGTATAATATGAATGAAGCAATTCCTTATGAAAGTGCAAAGCCAATGTATTTAGTGGATGAAGTAGATAACAAAGAATTATTAAAAGAAATTGTAATTGAAACTTGTAAAGGACTAACAATAATAAAATAACATTTTGTAGGAGTGATTATGAGTAAATATGAACCATTATGGAAATATATAAAAGATAATAATAAAGATGAATATAAATTATCTTTTGATGAAGTCAAAAAAATAGTAGGTTTTGATTTTGACCATGCTTTTTTAACATATAAAAAAGAATTACTAGATTATGGATATGAATTTAAAAAACTATCTTTAAAAGAAAAGTGGGTATGGATAGTAAAAAAAAATAAATTGTAATATTTGAAATTTAATAACAAAACGATTTCAATTGTTAGATAAAATAGGAGAAGAAATATGAAAATAAATAATGAGCTAAAAGAATATATAGAAAACAATATATTTCCTGTTTATAGTAAAAATGATCAAGGACATAATTTAGATCATATAAAATACGTAATAAACAGAAGTATCAGATTTGCAGATACTGTTCCAGATATAAATTATAATATTGTTTATACTGTAGCAGCATATCATGATATCGGACATCACATAGACCCTAAAAAGCATGAAATAATATCTGCACAAATGATGTATGATGATGCTAAATTAAAAGAGTTTTTTAGTGATGAAGAAAGAATAGTTATTAAAGAGGCAATAGAAGACCATAGAGCTTCAAGTGACCATGAACCAAGAAGTATATATGGAAAAATTGTTTCAACAGCAGATAGAAATAATACAGTTGAAGCATGTCTTAGAAGATCATATACATATGGAAAAAGATTAGAACCAAATTCAACTGATGAAGAACTATATGAAAGAGCACATAAGCATCTAAACTTAAAATTTGGTGAAAATGGTTATGCAAAATTCTATTTTAAAGACGAAGAATATGAAAAATTCTTAAGTGAAATAAGAGCATTGCTAGCAGACAAGAATAAGTTTATAGAAACACAAAAGAATTATATTAATGAGTTAAAATCTAAAGGAATAATAAAATAGATGGGGGATAATATGGATATAGTTGTAAATAATATTAAAATTCACTATGAAATACTAGGTGAAGGAAAACCAATAATACTATTAAATCCAAATAGTGTTAATACTAATTCAATGAACTTTATTGCACATAAACTTGCAAAGGATTTTAAAGTATACAACGTAGATAGAAGATGCTGCGGAAAAAGTGAAAGAAACTGCGACTTAACTTATGAAGAAAGTGCAAAAGATATATATGAATTAATACAAAAATTAAACTTAGATAAACCAATGATACTTGGAAGTAGTGGTGGAGCAAGCGTAGCACTTCACCTAGCAATTAACTATCCAGATTGTATATCTAAGCTAGTACTATGTAGTGGAGTGGCAAGAATGGAAAAAATAGAGATGCCAAAGTATGCTATAATTATGAATAAGCTACCATGGTATCCAGGTAAGAAAAATATTGTTAAGTTTGAAAACCTAAATAATACAGCAAAAGAAATAACTCCAGAACAATTATCTAAAATAACAGTTCCTACATTAGTTATAAATGGCGGAAAGAAAGATATTGTACCAATTGAAGAAGCAAAGTATATAGCAGATTCAATATCTAATTCACAACTTTTATTATTAGAAAATGAAGGACACTTTAGTTATCTAATAAATTGTAAATGCTATGATAAACTAAAAGACTTCTTAAATAAATAGTGCTTAATATAGAGGTGAATAATATGGATAATAATTTATATGATATGATCTTTAAAAGAAAGTCGTTTCACTTATTTAGAAACATTGGAAATGAGCATATTACGGATGTAGAGTTAAAAGATATAGAAGAGTATTTTAATAACTTAAAACCATTAGTAGAAGATATAAAGGTAAAAATTAAAATAGTAAAAGATTCCACAACTTGCAAAAGAGGACAAGAATACTGTATTTTATTCTACTCAGAAAAGAAAGATAATTACCTTCAAAACGTAGGATATTTAGGTGAACAGCTAGATTTATATCTAGTTTCTAAAAATATTGGTACATTATGGTTTGGAATTGGAAAAGTAGAAGAAAAACAGCTTGATGGACTAGACTTCGTGATTATGATAGCAATAGCTAAAGTAGATTCTCCAGATAAATTTAGAAAAGATATGTATAAGAGTAAAAGAAAAGAATTAAATGAAATATGGCATGGAGAAGAATACTTAAATATAGCAAACATAGTTAGATATACTCCAAGTGCATGTAACACGCAGCCTTGGATTGTAGAATCAAGAAGCGATGAATTAAAGGTATATAGATATAGAAAAACAGGAAAAAGAGGAATAATGCCTAAAGATATGGTAATATACTATAACCAAATAGATATTGGAATTTTCTTGTGCTTTCTTGAATTGTGCTTAGATAAAAACAATATTAATTATGATAGATCTTTGTATGTAGAAGAAAACCATGAAAACGAAATGAATCTACTTGCAAAGTATGATATAAAGTAATAAAATAAAGGAGAGGTTATTATGATAATACTAATTGAAAGCATAGTACTATGTATAATATTCACAATAATGGTGTATATAATGTCTAGAGAACCAATTAAAACGTTATATAATTATCCACCAAAGATTCAAGAAAGAGTTAAATCTTTAGATGAATACAAAGATAAGATCCCAACACAAGAGAATAAAGTGGCAGCAAAACTAGGTGCATCTGTTATTTTTTTAGCAATACTTTGCGTAGTACTTAGATATATAAATGGTTATGAAACATTTATAAAAAGCTTTGGCTATGGTTTCCTATTATGGACAATAGTTAATCTATATGACGTAGTTGTATTAGATATTATCTGGTTTTGCCATGATAAATTCTTTGTTTTTAAAGGAACAGAAGATATGGTAAAAGAATATCACAATTATTGGTTCCATATAAAAGGATTTTTTATTGGAGAACTTCTTGCTTTAGTTATTTGTGCAATAGCTGGAGTAATTATACATTTTATTTTATAGAAAGGGGAAAAGCAGTATGAACGAGTATATTAATTTAACACAAGAAAATATCGATGAAGAACACATTTGTTGTGCAATTGGAGATCCAAAACATCAAGCGGGAGTAGATTGCAAAAAGGAATGGATTAAGAAAAAACTAAAAGATGGACATGTATTTAGAAAATTAAATGCAAGAGGAAAAATCTTTATTGAATACGAACCACTTGAAACTTCATGGGTGCCAATTAGTGGAGATAATTATGAGTATATCTATTGTTTATGGGTAGCAGGTAGTTTTAAAGAAAAAGGAATAGGCAGAGAATTACTAGAATACGCAATTAATGATGCTAAAGAAAAAGGAAGAAATGGTATTTGTACTTTAACTTCAAAAAAGAAGAAACCATTCTTAAGTGAAAAGAAGTTCTTTGAACACTTTGGATTTGAAGTAGTAGATAGTATAGGAGAGTATGAACTTCTAGCTCTTAAATTTAAAGATGGAGATACTCCTAAATTTAATGATAATGCAAGAGCAATGAAAATAGATAGTCAAGATTTTACTATTTACTACAGTAATGAATGCCCATATGTTGAATATGAGGTTCAAGAATTATCTGAATACGCAAAAGAAAAGAATATTAAGCTTAACTTTATTAAAATAGACACACTAGAAAAAGCAAAGAACGCACCATGCATTTTCAACAACTGGGCAAACTTCTATAAAGGCGAATTTATATCAAATACAATATTAAATGCAAATGCTTTAGAAAAATTATTAAAGTAAATTTGAAATGTAAAGACTACTCTAAAAAAGAGTAGTCTTAATTTTTGACTATTTAATTTAATATAATATAATCTCTTTAATTTCTTTTAAAACTAGTATATAATAACTATGAATAAAAAGGAGAAAACGTATATGATTGAGATTAAAAATGTAACTAAAAAATATGGTGATGTTACAGCTATTAAAAACATTACTTTTGATGTTAATGATGGTGAAATATTTGCATTTATTGGTCATAACGGTGCAGGTAAAACAACACTAATTAAATCTATAGTAGGCATTCATAGCTTTAATGAAGGAGACATACTAATAAATGGCAAATCTATAAAAACCGATCCTATTGCTTGTAAAAAGGAAATGGCATTTGTACCAGATAATCCTGAACTATATGAGCAAATGAAAGCAATAGACTTTATTAATTTTATTTGTGATATGTATGAAGTACCACAAGATATCAGAGAACAAAATATAAAGAAGTACGCAAAAATGTTTGAGATTGAGGATAAACTAAATGATACTATAGAATCATTCTCACATGGTATGAAACAAAAAATAGCATTAATATCTGCTCTAGCTCATGATCCAAAAGTACTTGTTATGGACGAGCCTTTTGTTGGACTAGATCCAAAAGCTGTTTTTGATGTTAAAGAAATAATGAATGAAATGATTAAAGAAGGAAAGATAATCTTCTTTTCTACACACATTCTAGATGTTGCAGAAAAACTATGTTCAAGAGTAGCAATCATTAAAAAAGGTGAACTAGTTAAAGTAGGTAGTATGGAAGAGATTAAAGGTGACGAGTCTCTAGAAAAAGTATTCTTAGAATTGGAGGGATAGTTTTATGAAAAAATTATTCTCACTAATTAGAGCAACTATGTCAGAAGGCATGAATCTATTCAAGATTAATACAAAAAAGAGCAGTGCATTTACAAAAGCAGCATTACCTATTTTCTTATCTTTAGTATTAATGTTTGCTTTTTACACATATTCAGATAGATTAATGGAAATACTTGTACCAATGAATTTAGAGTATATAGCTCTATCTATTTTTGCAGTAGGTATATCAGTTGTAACATTAATTGAAGGTGTATATAAATCTGGAAACCTACTATTTAACTGTAAAGATGATAATTTACTTTTATCTTTACCAATAAAAAGAAGTACAGTTCTATTTATTAGAGTATTAAAATTCTATTTATTTGAACTATTATATAACACTGTATTTTTACTTCCAGCCATGATAAACTATGCAATACGAGTAAATCCTACAACAAGTTATTATATTGTTTCAGCAATAGGACTATTGTTACTTCCTATCGTACCAATACTAATATCTTGTTTAATAGGTACATTTATTTCTTCTGTTGCATCTAAATTTAAAGGTAAAAATATTGTACAAACAATTATATCTATTGGATTTGTATTAGGTGTATTATATTTAACATATAATTCAGATAGTTTAGTAAGTGGTATTACTCAAAACGCGACAAATATTAACTATACTATTGCAAAAGTATATTATCCAGTAGGAGAATATATAGAGTTAGTAACAAACTTCAATTTAACTAAATTATTAGTATATATAGCTATTCATATAGCACTTTTTGCAGTTACAGTACTATTAATTGGAAAAGTATATTTTAATATTAACTCAAGTGTTAAATCTATTAAAAAGAAGAAAACAACAAACAAAGAATACAAAATCAAAAGTTCTTCACCAGTTAAATCTATAGTAAAAAAAGAACTTAACAGATTTTTTAATTCACCAGTATTTGTATCAAACGCAGCATTTGGACTTGTTTTATATATTATAGGTTGCATATTAGTTGCATTAAAATTTGATTCGTTTTCAAATACAATTGTAGAAATGGGATTTACAGTGGAAAAAGTAGCAAGCTATATTCCAACATTAGCATTTGGCTTTTTATGCTTTACAGCCTTTATGACATCAATTACAAGCTCAATGATTTCACTTGAAGGAAAGTCATTTAATATATTAAAAAGCTTACCACAAAAGCCATCTAAAATTGTAAATGCTAAAGTATTAAGTGCAATTTGCATAATGCTACCATGCATATTAATTGGAGACTTAATATTATTTATTCGTTTTAAAATGGATATAATATCTATTCTTCTATTACTGGTAGCATCAGTATTATTACCATTAGTATCTGAAACTATAGGAATAATAGTAAATTTAAAATATCCAAGAATGGACGCACAAAACGATACAGAAGTTGTAAAACAAAGTATGAGTTCATCTGTAAGCGTATTCATGGGTATGGGTATAATTGGATTAGCTTTAGCTGGAATATCTGCTGCAATTGCTGCAGGATTTTCAAGTCATTTAGTTATTCTAATGTGTACTGGTGTATTTGCTGTAATATATATACTATTGCTACTATTACTTAGAAGTAAATGTGATAAATGGTTTGATAATATCACTGTATAAATAATTATTGCTTTTTAAAAAAAATAATAATATAATGAAAGTATAATAATTCGTTATAAAAATTATGGAGGTGATTTTATGGGATTATTCGATAGCTTAAAAAAATTGGGAGAAGACCTAGGTAAAGAAATTGAAAAAGGTGTAAATTCAGAAGCTTTTAAGAGCGTAAAAGATACACTAACAAATGTTGGTGCTAGTGTATCTAATAATGTTTCTCAATCAAGAGAAATTCCTCAAGAATATATGGGATTTCCAAAATTTAGAGAAACAGTAAAAAATCTATCAACAAAAGAAACACCAAATTACACAAGATGTACAATGGATTTTTCAAATGTTTCTCAAGATGAAGTTGATGCTTATACAAATCAATTAATTCAATTAGGATATGTTAAAAATACTGCTGTACGTTACGACAAAGGAAATACATATATAATTGTAGATTATGCATATGGTGAACTAAATCTAGTTTTCCATATCAAGAAATAAATCATTGTAATATTCATTTACAAGTGATTTATAATTACAATCTTTAAGAAGAGAATAAGGGACTATTTTATAGTTCCTTTTATTATGCTTTCCAGTAACTATATAACGTTCTTGCTCTTGCATATAATTGTCTATTATTTTCAAGCTTTCAGCAGTTGTAATGGTAGGGAAGAACCAGTATTTCCAAGAAAGTTCTTCCTTTTCTTGCTTGCCAAAAAACTTGTTGTTATATTTTCTGTTCATTGCTTTAAGTGCAATTTGAGGAGTTGAGTTTTTCTTAATCATCCATCTTCTTATTCCTCTTGCACTTCTTCTAATTTTGGCTTTAATTTTACGGATAGTGTTATATGATAAATCTATTTTACCATCATGAAAAGCAAAGCCTAAAAACTCCCATCTATCATTTGGATTAAAGAAATATTCTTTATCTGAATTAACATTTAAATTGTATTTTTTAATCATAGAAATTAGTTCTTCTTGATATTTTTTTAGTTCTTCCTTACTATTACAAAACAGAATAATATCATCTGCATATCTAGAGTAAACAACATTTTTATTCCAAAAGTACTCATCTATTTCTTTAATAAAATAGTTAGCAAGAAATGCAGATATAGGAATACCAGCCATAGCACCTTTTGGCTCGTGAATTATTTCATCATGAAACATAGCACAATCATTTAGTAATATAGAAGCTATAAGATTATATAGTAATTCATCTCTTATATCATTTTTTAAATTAGCTAGAAGTATGTCTACATCTATACTATTAAAGTAGTTAGATATATCTACTTTATAACCATGCATATTATATAAGTTCTTTATATTGCTAATATTCCTTATAGCATTTTTCACGCTTGCATTATTTCTAAACGAATAAAGGTTAGGGCTAAATAGATAATCATAGTCATAAAGAAGATAAGAGATGTATTTTAACACAAGCATTTCTTCATTATTAAAACTATATACAACCCTTTTTTTAGAGCTATGTCCTTTACTAATTAAATGCTTTTTAGGTATAGAAAAACTATATGTACCCAATGCTATCTGGCTACATATAGTCATATATTTTTTATTGTTTATGAATTCTTCAAATTCTTTTTTTTCTTTTTTAGATATAAAGTCCTTGCTAGTTCTATAATCAAGGAATTCATTCCATTTAGCTTCATCTATAATATCTTGTGCTAGCATAAGACCTCCTTAAAAATAAAAGAGGGGAAAGAAATGAATTGAGAATCGATGAAATCGATAACGACAAGACCATATATAATGCTACTATCTGCAAAGTAATAAATCTCAAAAGAGATGCAATATACTAGATCCACTGCAGAAGTTTAAAAAAACATCTTTCCCCATAAAAAATTATATCACACAAAGGCTCAAAATACAATGAAGTTGCATAATTCGTAAAAAGTGGTATAATAAAACAATCAAAACAATATTTTAAGACTCGCGAAATTTACAAAGTCTGTTATAGTAAAGGAGGAATTTATATGAGTGAAATGGATAAAAAAGCTCAAGAAAAACTAGAACAAGGCTATCCTAAAGCAGAAAAGGTATTAAATAATAACAAAAAGTTAGATAAAGTCTTAACAAGAACAGAGAAAAAATTAAATCTACTTCCAGTAGTTGGAACATCTCTTGCTATGATACCTTCAATGATTTCGTTGGTAAGAAGTTATACTAAAAAAGAATATACAGAAATACCAATAGGAACAATAATAGCTATAGTAAGCGCCTTAATTTATTTTGTATCTCCAGTAGATCTAATACCAGATGTAATACCAGTAGCGGGCCATTTAGATGATGCGGCAGTTGTTGGTGCTTGCTTAGCACTTGTAAAAAGTGATTTAGATGATTACAAAAAATGGAGAGATAATAAAAAGGATAATGAATAATTGAAAAGACTACTTAATTGTAGTCTTTTTTTAGTTGAATTAAACCACATTATATAATATAATTTAGATGTAGAGGTGGTAATAAAATGAACATAGAATACAAAATGACTGAGTATTTTAAAGATAACAATCTCTTAAATGAAAAAACAACTAATGGATTAACAGTTCAAAAAGATAATGAAACAATTATAATTAAAGGAGATACACAAGATTTGGTTGAACTTGCAGATATATTAATTAGTTTAGCCAAAGATAATGATAATGGAGCGCATATTCATTTAGATGAAAACACTTTGTTAGATGATAATTCACAATATAAGAATGTTATAATTGAGAAGATATAAAAGGAGGATATAATATGAAAAATTATATGATAGTTATATGCATTGTTATAGTTGTTATACTTATAATTGGAATAGCAGCTATAGTAATTAAAAACAAAATTAAAAATAGTATATTAGATGGACCTGGTATGGTAAATTCAAGAGGGGAGTTGTATAAACTAATGGATAAAGAAGTAAAACACGGAGAATATCTAAGAATTAAATATTCTTCATCTGGAGATATGAATGGAAATTTAGATACAATAGAACTAGATCTTAAAACTGGAATATTAACAACACAATATGCAGCAATGCATAGTGATCCAATTGAGGTTACAGAATACAAGATAAAACAAGAAGATATAGATAGAATAATAGCATTGCTAGATGAATATAACCTTGTTGCATGGTCTGAACTTCCACAAGACGATACTATGTTTGCACTTGATGGACCAACAAGAATGTTAGAAATAGATTGTGCAAGCTTAAAAAATAGTAGAATACCAGATTATTATAATATCTACGCACATACAAAATTTCCTGAAGGTGGATGGGAAATTTATTCAGATATTATAAAAGAAATAGCAGATTTAGTTAACAGAGGAGAGAAGACTAATTCATACATAAAAGAAACAAGATATTAGAAAAAATGATGCCAAAAAATTGGCATCTTTTTTTATCATTTTCGTTTGACTTTATCTTTTAAATAGTGTATTATTTTAGAGTACGAAAGATAAGGGAGATAATGATGATATACAAAGTTGGAATGTTGTGTAAACACTTTAAAGGCAAGAATTTAATAGATAAAAATATCTATAGAATAGAAGAATTAAATGTTAAAGGTAATGATGTTGATACAAACAAAATTGCATACACTGGAGAAGGTAATATGCTAGATTCAGATAACCTTGTTATTTATTCAAATATTTTTCAAAAGGATAAATACTTTGCAAGAGAATATGAAGATTTAGCAGGTGAACTACCTCAAGATAAACAAAAACAATTTGGTCAAAAATTAAGAGTAGAGCCTTTAAGTGAAGGAGAAATAGAAATAGTTAATTCTAAAGATTATGAAATTAAAAAATTCAAATCTACAGAAGAAAAATTTAGAAATGCATAGAAGATACAATAGTATCTTCTTTTTTTAGCTTTTAAACAAATTCTAATAGTACAATGATTAACTTTGCAATTTAAAACACAAAACTCGTTTAAAGGCAAATATGAGCAAATAAAGACTACAAAAATAATAACATTTACACTTTAAAAATGTTTTAAAACGATATATAATTTATTAGGAAAAGAGTGGAGGAAAAAATGAACTACGAAGAGTATTACAAAAAGTATATAATGATATTTGAAGACTACGTATCGCAATATGATAAAACAGATAGATTAATAGAATTAAAAAGAGCTCATTCGCATAGAGTAGCTGTACATGCAGCAAAAATTGCAGAAAGTTTGAAACTAGAACAAGAACAAATAGATATAGCTTATCTTTGTGGACTTTTTCACGATATAGGTAGATTTGAACAAGCAAGGCAATCTCACACTTATGACGACAGATATTTTCAAGATCATGGAGATTATGGTGCAAAAGTTTTAGAAGAAGAACTTGCAGAAAAGATATCTGAAGATAAAAGAATACAAAATATATTAATAGTTGCAACTAAATATCACAATAAATATGAAATAGGTGAAGTAAACGAGGAAGAAGAATTATATTGTAAAATAACAAGAGATGCAGATAAATTAGATATAATGGAGTATCAAGTAAATGAAATTGATGGAGTATATCCACTAGATAAAGAAGTTGTTGAAAATATATTAAATCATAAATTATGTAGAAATGGTGTGGTTAATAATAAGTTAGATCATTTACTCAGAATGATGTGCTTTATTTATGATATGCATTATGATTATAGTTTTAGATATATAGTAGATAACAAAGTAATAGATAAAAAATATGAAGTAATGTCTAATCATTCTCAAGAAGATGTTAGTAACATTATTAATTGCATAAATGATTATTTAAAAGAAAAAATAGACAAAAAATAGAAGTACTTTTGTACTTCTACTTTTTTTTGTTGCCACCAGGTGGATAAAATACGCCAGTCCCTTTGCATAGGAAACATGTTGTTTTCCCAGAACCATTACAATCTGGACATGGGTAATTTTTACCACTAATTCCTGGCCAAAACACTTTTCCGCTACCACCGCATGAGTTACACGCAAGCTTTCCGGATCCTTGACAAATAGGGCATTGCATAAAATTAGTCATCCTTGTCCCTCCGTTTCTAATCCGCCGTGTCTCTAACAATTCATTAGAATTATTATTTATCATTCATTGTTGTAAGGAGAGTAATTATACCATGTATAGAGCAAAAAGTCAACATAATATAAAAGCTGACTAAAAAAAGAGACCCACAAAAGTAGGTCTCGATTAATTCTATTTTTTATTTCTTTTAATTATTGGTGATTCATAGTGTTCTGTTATAGCACCACCATTACCTTGTTTATCTAAAGTAACTGATGTATCTTCAAATACTATTTCAACATCACCTTTATCATTTAGGTTTCCAACTTTAATAAAGTCTGCATTTGAAGTATTAACATTAGATGATTCAGCTTGTTTTTTGATTTCATCTTTTAATCTGTTTGTAGTGTTAACACCAAATAGTTTATCATCATTTTAAGATGAATCACTATCATGCATTGTTATAGTTGGAGAATCTGGTTTAGTCATCATATACTTTTCAAAGTTAAACATAAGAGTATTTTGTTTCTCTTTATATTTAGCAGCAAGGAATGATGTTTTACCTTCACCAAATATTGTTTTACCACTTGCATTTTTAGTTTTATAGAACATAGAACCAAATCCTAGTTCTGCAAGTTTGTGTTTCTTAATTCTATCTTTATCTTTTACATTAATAGATGTCTTACCACTTAAGTCTCCGCCTTCAACATTGTAAACTGTTGCTTGGTCTGGTTTCTTTTCATAACCAAATGCTTGGTTCCAGTAAGCACTATCTTCAGGTACTGTGTCACCAAATACGATTTGTGTTTTAGTGTTGGCAAGAACTGTTTGTCTATAGTATGAGTGTCCAGATTTTTCAAGTTGAGATAAGTTTTGAATTGCTACTGTAACACCACATCTATATTTTCTAAATAATGTAAACATTACATCCATGTCTTTAGTAATGTATTCTGGGAACTCATCAATATATAAGAAGTGAGGAGTTCTTGAATCTTCATTACCTTTTCTTCTTAATACCGCATCTTGGAATTGTAGTATGAAGAACATACCGAATGCTTTAGCTTGGATAATACCAAGTTCACCTTTTCTTGAGCAAGCAGTAATGATACTACCATTTGCAAGAGCTTTATCAAAATCGATAACGTTCTTTTTACCACAAAGTGCAGCTTTAAGACCAGGGTTACGAACTAGGTTATTAAGTTGTGTGATAGCACCATATAAGAATCTTTCTGTATCTTTTCTACCACTACCTTTTGAACCAGGTATTTCATAACCATTTATATTAAGACTTGGTTTGTAAAAGTTCTTTTCAAAATATTTTATTAATAGTTTATATTTTTGTTCTAACTCAGGAATACGTTTCATTTCCTCAGTCATTTCTTCAACAGCGTCGAAGTTATATAATAGTTCTAGCATATCTTCTAGAGATGCCATCTCACCACCATGTAGTACTGGATACATCTCTTTTAATAATATTGTTAAGTTTTGGAATGCATCAATTGTTACTTGTGTAAAGAATGGGTCAGATGTTCCTTTAGATTCACTACCATACATTGCCATTAAAACGTCTGCAAC
>JAEEGL012057957.1_pt1 | contig 14647 bp, 9 predicted proteins | sample 9134231 | NCBI WGS metagenome assembly JAEEGL01 (sample SAMN16246548, study PRJNA631951) | gut metagenome | biome: gut microbiome; feature: rumen; material: fiber-attached | host: Bos | place: Iran: Karaj | collected 2018-10 | reverse complement strand
TCTGTCAGTAGCTGTCCCAAGCCGCCGGTAAGAACAAAAAGAAGTAATCCATTCCCGAAGGGAATCTATTTGCTCTCTTTTCCGCTAACATTCAGCATTACAATGGCAAACATCATCACGAAGGCCGCAGCCCATTGTACGGGCGAATATTTGGTGCCGTTGACAAAATAGTCCAACACCACGGCTGTGATGGGGTACATCAACTCAAGGAAGGTGGATAGCGAGGCCCTTACGTGGCGTAAACCATAGTAATACAAGAAGATGGCACCCGAGCCTGTGGTCAGGCCGATGAGGGCGATGAAGAGCCAGTTGCGCGGCGTTACCTGCGAGAAGTCGCCGATATGGCCGCTGAACAGCACGATGACCAGCATGATCAAGGTGGTGAAGCCATAGCGGAAGAAGGTGGAGCTGACAAAGGAATAGTTGCCTAGGATCTTCTTGGAAAACACCGTCGAACTACCGAAGGAGAAGGCAGCCAGCAGCGAGAGCAATGCAGCATAGACCGTGGTGATGCCTTCGGTGCTGAAGTCGGGAAGTGACCAGCCGAAGGTGAGGAAATAGCCGCCGATGAGGGCGATGACAGCCCATAGGGCGAAATGCCTTTTAATTCTCTCTTTCAAGATGATGCGCGCCAAGATGACGGCGAAGACGGGTTGTAGCTTTTGCAGCAGTACAATGACTGACAGACTGTTGAAATGCAACAGAAACAGCGACTTAACGATGGCCAAGGTGCCCAAGGCGCCGCCAAACAAGGCGATGAGCAGGAAATAGATCAAGTCGGAGCGCGTCATGGTCTTCAAGTGACGATATTCCCTAAAGAAGAACACGTTCATCAGCAAAAAGGGGAAGAGGTGGATGACGAAGACCACGAAAGCGGTATTGAGGTTGTAAAGTTGTGGTGTGAGCAGGATGCCGTCAGTGCCCCAAAGCATAGCGGACAGTGCAACGGCAACGGCTCCTATTATTTTTGTATTTTTCTGGTTTTCTTTCATTTGCGTGAATAGTAGCCGAACGATTGTATCCGAAAATACGCGTTTTTGCGGGGCAAAATTAAGAAAACTTACGGATTTTGACGGATAACCCGAAAATCTTCTTATATTTGCCGCAATTAATCATCAATCATTCAATTATGAAGAGATCTCTACTGATTTTGGCAATGGTTCTTGTAATATTGCCGTCGGCCTTTGCCCAAAGCAAAGACAATGTGGCGCGCGAATGTGTGCTGTTTGAAGTTTTCACAGGTGTTCGCTGCCCATATTGTCCTGCTGCAGCCAACGGCATTGCTCAGATGATGGAGGAAGGTTTGGCCATCGCTCCGGTGGCCTATCATACTCCAGCGTTTTCCACCGATTTGTATTACACCAACGAGACCAATGCCCGTGCCAGCTATTATGGCGTAAGCAGCTATCCGACCTTGAAGGCAGATGGCATAACTGGTATGTCGGGTGGCGGTGGAGCTAGCGAAAACATGTATTCTTATTATAGGAATTATTACAACCAACGCGTCAACGTGACCAGCCCTTTCACTATCGATTTGAGCTATGAGTGTGTGGAAGGTAATACATGTCGTGTGAATTGCACCGTCAACCAAGTGGGTGAGTGCAACGGTAACGACGTTCGTGTATTCATTGCCTTGACCCAATGCAATATCAATGTAAACTGGCAAGGCATGCAGGGACTGCATCATGTGTGCCGTGACATGATACCCACGCAAACGGGTACGCCGTTCTCGGGTCCCACAATGAACATCAGCGAGACCTTTGAGATGAACTGGCCTAAGGAAGATTGCTATTTGACGGCATGGGTGCAGAACTATTCGGGTGGCACGAAGGAGGTTTACCAAGCCGTCCGTATGTCAACTGCATTGGATTTGGATTATGACCTTGCCCTGAAAGGAATTGACAATGTGGTGGTCAAGAACTGCTCAGGTATGCAACATCCACGTCTGCAGGTGAAAAACTTTGGCCATGAGACAGTCAACTCGTTTGAGGTACGTGTCTTCGACGGTATGAGGAGCCATAGCCAAACTTGGAACGGCACATTGCTGCAGGGTGATACGGTCGACATGGTGATGGACGACTTCTTGACTGAAACCACGGGTACTTTACAATTCTTTGTGGAGATGCCCAATGGACATGCCGACGAGTTTATGGCAGACAATGTGTCAAGTGTTGCGATGGACGAAGTGTCCATGGTGGATGGCGCTTTGACATTGCAATTGAAGACAGGCCCACGCCCCGAAAACACATCATTCGAAATCAAGAACATGGACACCGGAGAGGTTTTGTATTATTTCACTTATGAGCAATCCAACCATGTCTATAAGGAAGACCTCTTATTGCCTCATGAGGCCTGCTATCGTTTCACTGTATATGATGCGGCAGGCGAGGGCATGGGCGGAGGTTTCTTCCAAGTGAAAGATTCCAACGGTACAGTGGTTTTCAAGGGCGGAAACTCGGCTGGAAGGTTTACCTATGAGTTGGCGACGGAACTCCAATGCGATGGATTTGTGGATGTGGAAGAGAACAGCTCATCGGCAGTGTTAGAGGCTATTTGCGTGGCTCCCAATCCCACCACGGGTATCGTCAACCTTGATCTGGGCAAAGGCGAATGGCATATTCAGATGTTTGACATCACAGGACGCAAAGTGATGGAGCACCAATGCGAAGGCTCATCCAGCCTCGACCTCAGCCAACAACAGAAAGGACTCTATCTGTTGAAAGCCCAAAACGGCACCGAAGAATACAACACTATAATTGTGTTGCGCTGATGGTGATAATGAAAACATAATAATCAAAATAATAGTAATAATCTAAAAACAAGAAACTATGAATGACGAAACGATCTATGACAACCAGGAACAAGAGGTGAAAAACGCTCCAGAGGCAGCAATGAACACCAACGAGAATCCTGAGACTCCCAATGCCGAACAGACCGCAGCAGGCAAGAAAAAAGGTGTTAGTGGTGGTGCTGTGGCTGGTATCGCTGGCGGTGCTGCCGTCGCGGCAGGTGCAGCAGGTGCGGCAGCGGCTGTGCTGATGCCTAAGTATGTGTTTCCCCAGGTAAAGAACTTTGTCAGTGGTGCCAAAGATCTTCTTAGCGATGCCAAGGATTTCATTGGAGGTTACTTTCATGATGGCGACGATGCTGTCGTAATTGATGATGATAACCTTTTGACCGTGGATACTCCTGAGATCTCAGATGATTTGGTAGGTCACGACATGGATGTGGCTTCGGGTGTCAACGACTCAATGAGTTTCGGCGAGGCCTTCGCCGCGGCAAGACAAGAACTGGGTGCAGGTGGATTGTTCGTCTGGCACGGCAACACCTATGGTACCTACTATGCCAACGAATGGAATGACATGACCCCTGAACAACATGACCAATACTGGGCTGATGTGCAACACACCACTTCGACAATTGAGTACGACCCGATGGATGATTCAGTCCTTACCAACGACATGGCTGACGCTGATGTGGTGGATGTGGATGTCGATATAGAAGCAACTGCCGATTTGGAGGAGGTGGAGCTTGACGACCTGGCAGAAGCTGAGGTGGATCCCGATATTGACCCCGATAATCTTGGCGACACCGCGTTCCTTGTGGAGTCAAACGATTTGGATGACATAACCGAGGTGGAAGTGAATGTCGACGTGGATGAGGTAGACGAAATGGAAATGGCGGATACCTTTGCCGTGGAAGATCCGGGCGATGACCTTGAACCTGAAGGCCTGCTTGGTGATGAGACGTTAGACGAAGGTCTTACGGATTCCGATCTCATGGATATGGGAGAGGATGATTTGATGGCTGACGACCCTGACCTGAGTGACCTTGCCTGATTTCTTCGTTGTTGATTATGAGCAAGACAGTAAAAATCTCAGTCACTTGCCCCCAGTGTGGGACGAAATTGGCTGTGCCTATCACCGAGGAAGACCTGGGCACGAAGAAACCGGGTGCATGTCCCAAATGTCACAAGAAATTTCTCATTCCGATTTCAGCCAGTTTGGCTTCGAAGTTTGAGAGTGACCCCACCTGCGTGGGCGATGGCGATGGCGAAATTGCCTTGGTGATAGAAACCGTGCCGAACGGCTTCACGGCCTACCAAAGCTTTGAACTGACATCCGATTATTACACGCTCGGGCGGCAAAATAGCAGTGGTCCCGAGTATCGTCCTGACGTGGAGGTGATAACCACCGACAAGAAGATTAGCCGCAAACATGCTGCCATCCGAAAGCGTGGCAAGACTGGCTTTGTTATCAAAGACTTGGGCAGCAAGAATGGGGTGATATTGAATGGCAACAAGTTGGAAGCCGACGAAGAGGTGTATCTGAGCGATGGCGACCAATTTCGTCTTGGCGACACAGCGTTCCGCGTCAGCATCGCTGAGCAATCAATGCGTTCGGATGAACTCACCGTTTGAATAACAAGAGTTTCGCTTATGTGAAGCTTTTGTTGACATAGTACTATCTCAAAATAGCAAGTATGCAAGGCAAAACAATCAACGGATTTACTCTGAAGCACCTACTTGGGGCGGGTGGTATGGCCGAGGTATGGTATGCTGAAAACAAAATAGGCAAGAAGGCTGCAGTGAAGTTGCTGCTGCCCAAGCTTTGCCAAGATGAAAATGTGACTTCGCGTTTCCTCAACGAAGCCAAGGTGATGGTGCAGCTTGACCATCCCAACATTCGTCAAGTATACGATTACGGCGAGATAGATGGTCGGCCTACCATCGTGATGGAATACCTTGAAGGCGATGATTTGAAGGCACGCATGAAACGCGGTCAACATTTTGCTGAAGCCGAACTGGAGCGTTGGTGGAACCAACTGGTTGATGCGCTTACTTATACGCATAAGAAAGGCATCGTTCATCGTGACCTGAAGCCTGGCAACATCTTTGTTGACAGCGAGGGCAACATCAAGTTGCTCGACTTTGGCATTGCCAAGGTGCGCGAGAGCATCAGTTCGACGCAGACAGGACAGAAGCTCGGCACGCTCATGTATATGAGCCCCGAGCAGGTGAAGGACAGCAAGCACATCGACTACCATACGGATATCTATTCGCTTGCCGTGACCTTCGTTCACTTGCTTACCGGACAAAAACCATACGACAGCACTACGAGCAGCGATTATGATATCCAGGTGAGCATCGTGACCAAGCCTTTAGACATGAGCAAAGTGCCTCAGACATGGTGCAGCTTCTTGACACCTTATCTGAATAAGGAGCCGGAACAACGACCAGCCTTGAGGTACTTTGAGGTATTGCAGCCGGTGGAAGAACATGCATCAGTTGTTATTGATGAGGACGAAGGAACAGTTGTGGAGAATGTGAAGCAACCAGAGACTAAGCCTGTTGCCAAACCAACTCCGAGGTCTCAGTCCCCCAAGACAGATACTCAACCTGTTGTAAAGCCTCAGACGAAGCAGGTTGAGACAGAATCTCATCCTTCGGAACCGAATGATCAACCTAAGAGCAAGAAAGGATTGTGGATAGGGTTGATTATTGCATTGGTTGCGGCCATTATCGTGTCAGTTTTCCTTCTTTCTGACAATAAGGATGCTGAAACTTTGTATTTGGAGGGGAAGACGTATTGTGATAATGGTGATTATGACAAGGCGATACCTTTGCTGACCAAAGCTGCGGAAAAAGACCATTCTGAGGCAGCATTCCTATTAGGTTTTATCTATAGTGAAATGGGACAAGTTGATCAAACGTTTCGTTGGTGCCGCAAAGCCGCTGAACTTGGAAATGCTGAAGGCCAGGTTACATTAGGAATGTTGTATCAGGGCGATAATAATGAGGAAGCGAGAAAATGGTTCCACAAGGCTGCGGATCAAGGAGTTGCACATGCGTTTTACTTGTTGGGCGAACTCTCCGAGTATCAAGACGAGGATTATGATGAAGCCATGAAATGGTATAAACAAGCAGCCGAAAGACAGGATGATAAAGCTTTGGATGCGATCAAGGCGTTGGAGAAAAAGATGCCAGAGTTTACCATTGCCGTCAACGATGCTTCCTTTGTGATGAAAAAAGTGGAAGGCGGCAGCTTCAAGATGGGTGATAATAATCCCAAGGTATATGGGGCTCAACCTGCCCATAATGTGACATTGAGTACCTATTATATTGGAGAAACGGAGGTGACTCAAGGTCTGTGGAAGGCTGTGATGGGTGACTTCTATAGTAATAGTAACTGGATTGAAAAACATGGTGTCGGAAGTGATTTCCCGGCGTATGGAGTTAATTGGAATGATTGCCAAACTTTTATCGATCGACTTAATCAATTAACAGGAAGGAATTTCCGACTTCCCACTGAGGCTGAATGGGAATTTGCAGCTCGTGGTGGAAACCAGAGTAAAGGTTTCAACTATGCTGGTAGCAATAATGTTGATGATGTCGCGTGGTATTGGCAGAATAGCGGAGATCATTATTTGCGGGAAACAGACATCGACTGGGATTCGGATTGGTATGGCGAGGACGCTATGGAAAAAAACCATTGCAGGTCACATCCTGTGATGACGAAATCGCCTAATGAACTTGGTTTATATGATATGAGTGGGAATGTCATTGAGTGGTGCCAAGACAGGTATGGTAAATACTCTAGTGGGTCTCAAATAGATCCTAAAGGCGCATCAAATGTTGAATATCGGGTGCTTCGTGGAGGTTGGTGGGATGGATTTCCAGATTTTTGCCAAATACCTTGGCGCAATAATTACGGCCCCGAAGAGAGGCATTATTTCACGGGTTTACGTCTTGCACTTTCGGAGTAGCTTAGCCCTTATGGCCGTTAGGATTTGAGCAGGTCTCCCTTCACTAAAATAAGCAAGGCAAAAACGATCAAAGACAACAATCTGAGTAACTAATAAACTTAAACAAATAAATAAAACACTAAACAAAATGATTAACACGACAAACCCTGCTCACGAGAATGCAATGCAATCTTCTGAGAACCAAGGTGCAATGGCACCAAAAAACAAAACCAATCGTAAGAACACAGCAGGACTTTTATTTGGCCTAGGCTTAGCCGTAGTAGTTGCCGGTCTGCCAAGCTGTAGTTACTTCAATAAGAAAGATAAGAGCGATAAGGAAACCGAAACCTATCAAGCTTGTACTTCCATCGCTGACTATAGGGCTTACATGAAGACTTATGGAAATAGCGGCAAATACTATAAAGAAGCCAAAAACACAGTCGACAGATATGTGGCCGATAGTATTACCAAGGCCGAATCCAGAGAAAGATCATTGAGAAAGGCCGAGGCAGAAGAAAGAGAAAACGAATTCTATGGTAATTGCACTACTATCGCGGGGTGTGACAAATACTTGAAAGAGTATCCCCATGGCAAGTATGTGGAAGAAGTGAAGGCGAAGAAAAAGGAGTTGGAAAAGGCTGCGGACGACAAAGCCAAGAAGCAAGAGGATGAGATGTATAATAAATGCACCACCATTGCGGCTTGCGATGCTTACCTGAAAGCTTATCCTCAAGGTAGATACCTGTCGGCAGTGAAAAAGAAAAAGGCAGAATTGGAGAAGAAAGAGGCTGATAAGAAAAAGAATACCAATCCAGCAAAAGTAAAAAAAGTCGACACGGGGAATAAAAAGGTGAAGGTTAAGAAAAACTAATTGACATTGTGACATGCTAGTGCATGTCCAGGAGTTGTAATTAGTCGGTGGTGTGATACCCTTTTAGTGTCGGAAGTAACTATTTTAGATATGCAAGGGAAAACCATAAGCGGCTACACACTTCAGCGCCTGCTTGGCACAGGCGGCATGGCGGAGGTGTGGTATGCCGAGAATAAGATAGGGAAGAAGGCGGCCGTGAAGCTGCTGCTGCCCAAGCTGTGTCAGGACGAAAACGTGAAATCGCGTTTCCTTACCGAGGCGGAGGTCATGGTGAAGCTTGACCACCCGAATATCCGCCAGGTGTACGACTACGGCGACATTGACGGTCGTCCCGCCATTGTGATGGAGTATCTCGACGGTGACGACATGAAAGCGCGTATGAAACGTGGGCAGCATTTCACTGAAGAGGAATTGGAGCATTGGTGGAACCAGTTGGCAGACGCACTCAACTATACCCATGGCCAGGGTATCGTACATCGCGACATCAAACCGGGCAATGTTTTTGTCGACAACCAAGGCAACATCAAGTTGCTCGACTTCGGCATTGCCAAGGTACGTGAGAGCATCAGCTCGACACAGACAGGTCAGAAGATCGGTACGCTCATGTATATGAGCCCCGAGCAGGTGAAGGACAGCAAGCATATCGACTTCCGTACTGATGCCTATTCGCTTGCTGTGTCTTTTGTCCACCTACTCACAGGCAAGAAACCCTACGACAGCGACACAAGCAGCGATTTCGAGATCAGTGAGCAGATTGTATACAAGCCCTTGGATTTGAGCGGAGTACCCGCAGGCTGGCAAGGTTTCTTGGCGCCCTATTTGGAGAAAGACCCTCGACTGCGCCCCACTTTACGGCATTTTGAGTCCGTGGCACCCAAGGAGGAACCTATCAAAGTTGATGAAGATGAAAGGACAATCGTGGAGACTGAGGAGAACCCCGTGTTCGTATCGACGCCGAAACCTCAACCCAAACACGTGGAGACCCCATCACAGTCATCAGAACCGAATGAAAAGCCCAAGAGCAAGAAGGGGCTATGGATTGGGCTGGGTGTAGCGGCAATCGCTGCGGTCATTGTACTATTAGCGTTAATTAGAGGAGGTGCGGACAATCAAAAAGAAAAAGATGAGGCTATAGAAGAGATTGTTGTGAATACTGCCTACCGAGTTGAAACAGTGCCAAATACTCGCTTGCAAGGTGAGAATATCCATGTTTCCGACCCCGACGGAATTCTATCTGATGTTGTCAAGCAGCGTATTAACGCTTCTTTGTCAGCCATTCGTGACAAGGCTGATGTATTTGTGGTTGCTTTATCGTCAATAGGTGAAGCCAACCCCGATAGTTTTGCCACCGAGTTGGCCAATTATTGGGGAATAGGGGACTCCAGTACCAATAATGGTGTTTTGTGTTTGTTTGTCAATGATCAGAGGTCAATTGTGCTTCGTACTGGTTTGGGTATGGAAAATATTCTTCCTGATTCCAAGTGTGAACAAATCATAGAACAAAAGATGATACCTAGTTTCCGAAAAGGAGACATTGAGGGAGGACTTGAAGCAGGTACATTAGAGGTTGTATCGGTAATCGAAGAGCATTGTGAAAATCAAGCGTTGGCGCAGAATAAGAAAGAGGAGGACAAGCCACTTGCAGAGTCACCTCGATATAGTGATTTGTTTAGTCTTCCTTATGGTTTACAAGGCTATTTTGATTATAATCAAGCTTTGGTCGCCGCAAAAGCTAATAATAAGCCAATCTTCCTTGACTTCACTGGTCACGGCGCCGTCAGCAATCATGAGATGGAGGATAAGGTTTGGAGTGACTCGCGAGTGAAAGAGTTGCTGCGTAACAATTATACTATCTGTGCGCTGTATGTCGATGACAAGACAACTTTGCCAGAAAAGGAATGGTACACATCAACCTATGATGGTAAGGTGAAAAAGACCATCGGACAAAAGAACGCGGACTTCCAGATTTCTAATTTCGGCACCAATGCCCAGCCATATTACTGCCTCTTAGACCACCATGGCAATCTGTTGATGAAGCCCCGTACTTACAATTTGGATAAAGAAGCTTTTGTAAGTTTCCTAAAGGATGGCTTGAAAAAGTTTTCAGAAGGAACGTATTATCAGCATGTTATTGATGTGGGCGGGTCGTTTTCAACAAAAAAAGATGTTAGTGTGAGTGAAAATACTTCCTCAAAAAAGACGAAAAAAAGTGACATTGTTGCTCCCGTCCATTGGACGTTTAAAGTAAAAGACCGTAATAATAATGAATTCGATTTGATAGCTACGGCCAAGATTGACTATCCATTTTACATCTTTTCCACACAAATGCCGGAAATGGCCCCGATGCCTACATCGTTTGATATGGAAACCTCAGAGTATTACGAGGTCGTGGGTGGAGCAAGAGATCTTACGGATGCTCCGTTGTATTATGATGATCTTTTTGATGTGAAGTATAAACGTTTTTCGGGCACGGCATCGTTTGCACTAACCTTTCGTAAGTTGAAGAAAGGTTCTTTCCCCATTAAAGGTGTAATCCAAGGTCAGGCTGCTTATGATGGTGGGTGTATCCCTATTATTGATGATATTGACCTGATGTATAACAACTAATAATTGTCATAGAATAATAATAAAGTCAAAATAATGCAAGGCAAAACCATCAACGGCTATACCCTTCAGCGCCTCCTTGGCACAGGCGGCATGGCTGAGGTGTGGTACGCCGAGAATAGAATTCATAAGCCTGCGGCGGTGAAGCTGTTGAGCATGGATTTGACTCACAATACCAGTATCATCGAGCGCTTCCAGAATGAGGCCGAAGTCATGGTGAAACTCAACCATCCCAACATCCGACAGGTGTATGACTACGGCGACATTGACGGCCGTCCCGCCATCGTGATGGAATACCTCGAAGGATCCGACCTGAAAGCCATGATTAAACAAGGCCATAGTTTCACTGATGAAGAACTCGTGAAATGGTGGAACCAAATGGTGCTGGCGTTGAATTATACCCATGCCTTGGGTGTGGTGCATCGTGATATCAAACCGGGCAATATCTTCATTGACAATTTCGCCAATGTCAGGCTGCTGGATTTCGGCATTGCCAAGAACAACGAAGGCGGTACCGGCACACTGACGGGATCCACCCTCGGCACACGTATCTACATGAGTCCTGAGCAGGTGAAAGACCCCAAACGTGTGGATTATCATACCGACCTGTATTCATTGGCCATAACCTTTGTCCACCTGCTGACGGGCAAGGCGCCTTACGATAGCAGTACCACCAGCGACTTCGAGATCCAACTTAGTATCGTCACCAAGCCACTCGATCTTTCTGAATTGGCCGAGAAATGGCGTCTTTTCCTTGGACCTTATCTGGAGAAAGAACCGGACAACAGACCGAAATTGGCCGAATTTCAAGAGATGGTTCCGAAGCCTCAGGTGGAGGAAGCAGTGACGATGGCAGAGGCTGTGACTGTGGCAGAGCCAGAGGACGAAGGCACGCTCATTGACGTGCCGGCACCAGCGCCTGTCGTCGTGCCTAAACAGAAGCCGGCGCCAAAAGAACAGAATCCAAAACCCAATCGGGAAGAGGTGGTTCCACCGAAGAAGCCTGCCGAGAGTGAAAAGCCGAAAGTCGTGGAGAAATCCAAGGTGGAAGAAAAGCCTAAAGTCATAGAGAAACCAGAGCCATTCGTTGCCAATGGTGTGACTTTTAATATGTTGAAGGTGGAAGGAGGTACGTATTCGATGGGCGCCAGCACTGGCGATATGTTCAGAAACGACAAAGTCAGGAACTACGATGCGGACGCTCGCGACGACGAGCGCCCCGTCCATGCGGTTGTCTTAAGCGACTTTTATTTGGCGGAGACAGAGGTGACCCAGGGACTATGGAAAGCTGTCATGGGTACAAGCCTGGGCTGGGAGGTCAAATATGGTATGGGCGAAGATTATCCCGTTTACCTTGTGAGTTGGGAGGAGACCCAAGACTTCATCAAAAAGCTCAACGATATCACAGGAAAGAAATTCCGTCTGCCCACTGAAGCTGAGTGGGAGTATGCGGCACGTGGAGGCAAAAATGCCGACGGCTGCAAGTATTCGGGTAGCAATGAACTGGACAAAACCGGTTGGTTTGCCGACAATAGTGGCGGAAGCACTCATCCCGTCAAACGGAAGGCACCTAATGCTTTGGGTTTGTATGACATGAGCGGTAATGTATGGGAATGGTGTCACGACAAATATGGAGCTTACAGACGGATTAATGCTTTTGACCCACAAGGACCTTCGTCAGGTAACGATCGGGTGCTCAGGGGAGGCAGTTGGCGTGACAAGGCGAACTATTGCAGGGTGTCGGCCCGCAGTTTTTTCAGCCCTATCAACAGCTATAATGGATACGGTTTCCGTCTCGCACTTGATCCTTCGGACTACCAAAGTAATGTCAGCAATTTGTTTGACAAGGTTGACGACATGAAAGAAAAATACTTTTTCAGATAGACAATAAGTAACAAAGATTATGCAAGGCAAAACTATCAACGGCTACACACTGCAACACCTTCTCGGCGCAGGAGGTATGGCTGAGGTTTGGTATGCCGAAAACAAGATAGGGAAGAAGGCAGCAGTGAAGTTTCTGCTGCCCAAGTTGTGTGCCGACGAGAGCATCGTGGCCCGTTTCCAGAACGAAGCCAAGGTGATGGTGCAACTCGAACATCCCAACATCCGTCAGGTGTATGACTACGACGAGGTGGATGGCCACCCGTGCATCATTATGGAATATCTTGAAGGTGATGACTTGAAAGCCCTCCTGAAACAAGGGCGTCGCTTCACCGATGAGGAACTGGTCAAATGGTGGAACCAAATCGAGGATGCCCTCAACTATACCCATGCTCAGGGCGTAGTGCATCGCGACATCAAGCCGTCCAACATCTTCCTTGACAACAAGGGGAACATAAAATTGCTCGACTTTGGCATCGCAAAGAACAACGAAGGCGGCTCTGGCACGATGACGGGCTCCACCTTGGGCACGCGTATCTACATGAGCCCAGAGCAGGTGCGTGATCCTAAACGTGTCGACTACCGCACCGACCTCTATTCTTTGGCAGTCAGCTTCGTACACCTGTTGACGGGCAAGGCACCTTACGACAGTACCACCACAAGCGACTTCGAGATTCAGCTGAGCATTGTTACCAAGCCGTTAGACCTCACTGAGCTGCCCATCGAGTGGAAAACCTTCCTTGAGCCTTATTTGGAAAAAGATCCTGAAAAGAGAGCGGCGCTGGGTCCTTTTGTTTTATGCTCCAATGAGATAAAAACTGAGGAGGCCATGGGGATCGGGGATATGAAATCCGAAGATGATACTATCATGGACGAGGAAATGGAGGATGATGAAAAAGGTGAGGAATACATGGGACCGATGGATGATGAATGGGGGGAAGAAACAGTGTTTGATGGCAAACCTGTTTACCCCGTCGAGGAAACTGTTTGGGACAATTCGACGGTGAATGACATTAAAGAGCTTAATGGTGATCAAGTCTTTACGGTGAAAGGAGTTGCCTTTGTCATGAAACCTGTTGAGGGAGGATCGTTCTCGATGGGCGCAGAAAGCGAGGGGTGGAAAAAGTATGCGGACAACGATGAAGAGCCTGTCCATAAAGTAACCATAAGCTCGTTCTTTATGGGTGAAACAGTGGTGACCCAGGCCTTGTGGAAAGCCGTGATGGGTGACGGAGAAAACAGCGACATCCCCGTGAATAATGTAACATGGTTTGAGTGCCAGGAGTTCATCGGCAAGCTGAATAGGTTGACAGGACGCACTTTCCGTTTGCCTAGCGAGGCGGAATGGGAGTATGCAGCGAGGGGAGGACAGAAGAGCAGGGAGACGTTCTATGCTGGCAGTGATATTATTGGCAAGGTGGCTTGGTATCACGGCAATAGCAAAGACATGGTCCATGAGGTGAAATTGAAAGAGCCCAACGAATTGGGGCTGTATGATATGAGTGGCAACTGTTGGGAATGGTGCAATGACTGGTATGGCGAAAGCTATTACCAGAACTCGCCAGAACACAATCCGCAAGGCCCTTCTTCAGGCACGAATCGTGTATTGAGAGGTGGCAGCTGGTTTAACCCTGAGGAGCATTGCAAAGTGACGTTCCGTAACTACGATAGCCCTGACATCAAGGATGACTTTAGCGGATTCCGTTTGGCTATGTCAGATTAATTATGAATAAAACCACAACTTATCAATACTATGAAAATCAAGCAATTCTCCCAAATCGGGAAACGCGGCAATAACGAAGACAGCCTAGGCTGTACCCAAGGCTTGCTCACCGTATGCGACGGCATGGGTGGCCATAACTATGGCGAACGTGCCTCAGCCTTCGTGGTAGAAGCCCTGCTCAAGACCTTTGCCGATCCTCAACCCATCGGCAAGATCGAGATCCAGCAGCAACTCAACAAGGTGCAGACCGACCTCAACAAACTTCTTGAAAAGGAACCTGAACTTGAAAAAATGGGCACCACCTTCACGGGTGTTTTCATCACACCCGACGTTTGGTATGCCGCCCACATTGGTGACAGCCGCATTTACCTCTTCCGTCCCTCGGAGCGGAAGCTATGGCACACTTGGGACCATTCTTTGGTCGGCGAACTCATGCGTACCAAGGAAATCACCATTGAGGCCGGTCGTTTCCATCCCATGTCGAACCGCATCGGCAAGGCCATCATCGCCCAACAAGACGGCAAGCCCGCCAGCGCCTCTATCGTAAAAATCGATGAACTGAAGGCTGGCGACATCTTCTTGCTCTGCTCTGACGGCGTAGTGGAAGGCTGGGGTGACTGGGAGTTGGTGCAACTCTTCTCCGACACATCACTCAGCTTCGATCAGAAATGTCAAAAGCTGGCAAAGCAGTGCGATGCCAACTCAAAGGACAACAATACCGCTATCATCGCTGAGATTGAGCCAAAAGATGCCTTCAGCTTTGGCAGCAACGAGGAGTTGGAGTGGACTTCTTTCGCTGAGGTGGAAGCGGATTATAGGAAGTA
>JAEEGL010679489.1_pt1 | contig 14647 bp, 10 predicted proteins | sample 9134231 | NCBI WGS metagenome assembly JAEEGL01 (sample SAMN16246548, study PRJNA631951) | gut metagenome | biome: gut microbiome; feature: rumen; material: fiber-attached | host: Bos | place: Iran: Karaj | collected 2018-10 | reverse complement strand
TTCCCATTCCGAACACGGAAGTTAAGCTCATTCACGTCGAAGATACTTGGCTGGAGACGGCCCGGGAAAATAGATCGATGCCGGCATCCCGCCAGAGAGGCTTCTCTCTGGCGATTTCCTTTTATATAGAAAATGGGGTATCGCCAAGCGGTAAGGCACCAGACTTTGACTCTGGCATTCGTAGGTTCAAATCCTGCTACCCCAATCTTCAAAAGCACGCATCAGCGTGCTTTTTCGTTAGGAGGAGCATATGAAGGCTGTGATCGCGATCGATTCGTTCAAGGGCTGTATGTCCTCTGCGGCTGCCGCAAACGCCGTCGCTGCCGGCATCCGGCGGGCGTGCCCGGATGCAGAGATCCTGATAGTTCCTGCTGCGGACGGCGGCGAGGGGTCTGTCTCAGCGCTGCTTGCGGGTCTGGGCGGAGAGCGTGTTTCGGTTACGGTTCATAACCCGCTCGGTCGGCTGATCTGTGCGGATTACGGCATTTTGCCTGACGGCACCGGGATCATTGAAATGTCTGCGGCTTCCGGTCTGCCGCTGCTGCTGCCGGAGGAGCGTGACCCGGTCCGGACTTCTTCGTTCGGGTTCGGCGAGATGATTCTCGATGCGAGACAGCGCGGATGCCGCGAAATGATTCTCTGTATCGGCGGGAGCGCGACCAATGACGGCGGGCTCGGATGTTTGTCCGCGCTTGGGATGAAGTTTCTCGGCGCCGAAGGTCGGCTGGTTCCGCACTGCGGGCAGGGGCTTTCTGAGGTCGCCGCGGTGGATAAGCAGAATCTTGAGACGGGTTTGCTGCACTGCCGTTTTCGTGTCGCATGTGACGTGACAAACCCACTTTGCGGTGAATCCGGGTGTGCGGCGGTATTTGCGCCGCAAAAGGGTGCAGATGCAAAAACGGTCGCGATGCTGGATGCCGGGATGCGGCATTACGCAGAGGTCGTTCGGCGGTATTACCCGGATGCTGACCCGGATGCGCCCGGTTCCGGTGCCGGCGGCGGACTTGGCTTTGCGCTCCGCTACGCGCTCGGTGTATCGATCGAGCCCGGCTTTGCGCTGATCGCTGAGAAAACCGGCTTATCCGCTGCGCTTGCCGATGCCGATCTCGTGATCACAGGGGAGGGGCGTCTCGATGCGCAATCTGTGATGGGCAAGGTGCCGACCGCTGTTGCACAGATGGCTCCGCCGCGTGCGACCGTGATCGCGCTGTGCGGCTGTGTCGGGGACGGTGCCGCTGCCTGCCTTGATTGCGGAATCGACGCTTATTTCCCGATTTTGCGTTGCCCCTGCACGCCGGAGGAGGCAATGAATCCCGATACTGCCGCGCGGAATCTCACAGACAGCGCTGAGCAGGCGGTTCGGCTCTATCTTGCAGGATGAACAATGCCCCGTCATCATGAACGGGGCATTTTGCTATTCTTCGTCTCTGTGTACAACGATCTGCGGGTAGGGGATCTCGATTCCCGCTTCGTCGAGTGTATTCTTGATCAGCTCGAGCGCGGTCGACGGTGCAATGATGTAGTGATCCCTTTCGACCCAGAGGAATGCGGCGAGAACAATGCCGCTGTCTGCGAGCTCGCTGACCGTGACCGCAGGCTTCGGGTCCTTGAGAAACATCGGATGCGTGTCAATCGCGGTCAGCAGAGCGTCGCGAGCCTGTTTGATATCGGTCTGATATGACACGCTGAATTTCACACTGACGCGCAGCTTGCCGCGCCGTGAAAAATTGATGACATTTCCGGTTGAGACGTTGCTGTTGGGGATGAAGACGCAGCGGTTGTCGTGGGTACGCAGCTCGGTATAGAGGATCGAGATCGACTCGACAAAGCCCTCCTCGCCGCCGGTCTTGATGTAATCGCCGACCTGAAACGGCTTGGCAAAGAGCAGCATGAAGCCGCCCGCGAGATTGGAGAGACCGTTCTGCAGCGCGAGACCGATCGTGACGCCGGCAGTGCCGATGATCGTAATGAGCGACGCGGTCGGCACGCCGAGAATCGACAGGCAGATCACGGCGAGCAGCATATAGAGCACGATGCGGATCAGCGACAGCCCGAAGCCGGTCGCGGTTTTGTCGACCTTCGATTTGTTCATCGTGCGGCTCATCAGCTTAATGGTCAGCCTCGCAAGGAGCATGCCGACCAGAAAAACGATCAGCGCGACAAGGATCGTCGGGAGATAGTTGACGAATTTTTCGCCGAGCTGTGCGAGAAATCCGGTTGTCTGACGCAGGGTCTCGGCGCCTGCTTCCAGCTGCTCACTCATTTGCGTGACCCCTTCTTTTCCTTCCTGCGCGTGTCATTCAGCGGATAGATATCCTCGAACACGGCATAATACTTCACCGGGACATAGCGGTCGAGATGGCATTTCCCGAAATACCACTGGTGGAAATCGCAGAGCTGAATGAGGTCCTCAAAAAAAGCGTGGACCTCAAGGCGCTGGCGCGTGTCGATGCGCAGGCAGTCCTTCAGCGATGCAGGCGGCTCGTGCGTGATGATGTAATCGACTGTGTTGCCGTGCGCCTCCAGATTTTTCGCAGCATCGACGATCTCCTGATAGGTCGGCTGCTCCTGCTCCCACCAGTTTTCTGCGGTGCGGTATTCAAAATCCTGACTGTGTCCGCCGCCGAACGTGAAAAAGCGCTTTCCGCAGATGGAATAAATCTGTCCCCGGAGCAGATGCACGAGGTTCGGCGCGATGACGCGCGCCCTTCCGCCGTTCCACTCGGTGATCGGATACTGCTCCAGCATATCAAAATTCTCGTGGCAGCCGTCGACAAATGCGACGGTATATTTCAGCTCGGTGATCTTGCGGCGGAGCTTCTGTTCGTTTTTCGAGTCGTCCCAGAAAAAGCCGAAATCTCCGCAGACGATCAGCACATCCTCCTCGGTCGCGCGCTTGAGCGCCGAAGACTGAAAACGCGAAAAATCGCCGTGTGTATCGCCGGTAACATAGACCATGCTGCTCGCTCCTTTCTTTTTCTTTATTATACTTCTATTTCACGCCCTTGTCAAGAAGCAGCCCCGAAGCGCTCGGCTCCGGGGTACTGCCGTCTGTATCGGGCTGCATGATCACCGGCAATGTCTGTAGTCCCGTCTTGCTCAGATGATGTAAAACCAGCTCTCGTCCTGCTCGAGGGGCTGTGCCTCGGTCTGGCTCTTGTTGTCGTAGCGGAAGCGGAGCTCCTGCGTTTTGATGCTGACGCGCGCCCCGTCCGGGACCGAGCTGGTGATGAACGCATTTGCGCCGATCACGACATCCTTGCCGACGATCGTCTCGCCGCCGAGAATGGATGCGCCCGAATAGATCGTCACATTGTCACAGATGGTCGGGTGACGCTTCTTCGATTTGAGCGACTGCCCGCCGCGCGTCGAAAGTGCGCCGAGCGTAACGCCCTGATAGACTTTGACATTGTCGCCGATCACGGTCGTTTCGCCGATGACGATTCCGGTGCCGTGGTCGATGAAGAAATACCGTCCGAGCGAAGCGCCCGGGTGAATGTCAATTCCGGTGCGGCTGTGCGCATATTCGGTCATGATGCGGGGAATCAGCGGCACGCCGAGCAGATGCAGCTCATGTGCGATACGGCTGACAAAGATCGCATAGAGCCCGGGGTAGGAATAGATGATCTCGTCCTTGTTGTAGGCTGCCGGGTCGCCGTCAAAGGCGGCATCCACGTCCATTTCCAAATAGGAGCGGATCGCAGGGAGCTTTTCCAGAAACGCGAACGTAATCTCCTCGGCGCGGGTGTTGGTCTGCTCCGGCGTGGCATCGCGCATTTCGGGGATATAGCGCAGCACGATCTCAATCTGCTGGATGAGGTTGTAGATCAGATCCTCCAGCAGCGTGGAGACCTGATTTTCGACCGTATAGATGCGGTAGGGCTGTGTGCGGAAATAGCCCGGGAAAATGATGCGCTGCAGCTTCTTGACAATATCAATGACGGTCTCCTTGTTCGGGTGATCGAGTGTGATCGTGGCGTCGATGGTCCTGCCCTTGCAGTAATCGGCGAGCAGGGTATCCGTCAGGCGGCGGATGCGGGTTTCGATCTGGCTTGCCATATCAGTACCTCCGTGAATCGGCTGTTTTGCTTTCAGCATATGCTTACAGCCTCTATTATAGCACAGATCGGCAAAAAAAGAAAGCCCCCCGCGCGGTTTTTCCGATTCGTTCTCTATGCAAACGGAATTCTGCGCGCTGATTTGCAGATGCTGTGAGGAAATGCCGTTTGCCGCCGAATGATAACACAGAGCACTGTGCTTGACTTGTCGGCGCAAAGCGGGTATAATAGAAGCAATCACTCAGAAGGGAGGCGCCGCAGTGGAGCCCTTTGCACATCTGCATGTTCATACCGAATACTCTCTGCTCGACGGCGCATGCCGCATGGATGCGCTGATGGAGCGCGTGAAGGAAAACGGTCAGACCGCCGTCGCGATCACAGATCACGGCGTCATGTACGGCGTGATCCCGTTTTATCAGGCGGCAAAGGCTGCGGGCATTCATCCGGTGATCGGCTGCGAAATCTATGTTGCGCCGCGCTCACGGCACGACCGCGACGCAGCGGCGGACCGAAAGCCCTATCATCTGATTTTGCTCTGCGAGAACAATACCGGCTATCAGAATCTTGTGCAGATCGTCTCCCGCGCGAGCATCGAGGGCTTTTACGGCAAGCCGCGCGCGGACCGGGAGCTGCTGGAACGGCATCACGAGGGGCTGATCGCGCTCTCCGGGTGCATGGTCGGTGAGGTGCCGCGCAGGCTGCTGGCAGGGGACTACGCCGCCGCAAAGCAGACCGCCGAGCGCTATGCGGCGCTGTTCGGGAAGGATCACTACTATCTGGAGCTGCAAAACCACGGGCTCGACGACGATCTGCACCTGATCGCCGGTCTGCGCCGCATCTCGGAGGAGACCGGCATCCCGCTCGCCGCGACCAACGATGCGCACTATCTCCGCAAGGAGGATGCCCTGACGCAGCGGCTTCTGGTCTGCATCCAGACAGCCTCGACGCTGTCGTCGCCCTCCTCGATGGTCATGCCGAATGACAGCTTTTCGCTGAAATCGACCGAGGAAATGCAGACGCTCTTTGCCGACTGCCCCGACGCGCTGCGCAATACCGCGGAGATCGCGGCGCGCTGCAATGTGGAATTTCAGTTCGGGCAGATTCAGCTCCCGAAATTCCGGGCGGAGGGCGTCACCGACACGACTGCGTATCTGCGGCAGCTCTGCGGGAACGGCATGCGCCGCCGCTTCGGAGATCACCCGCCCGCGGAGGCGGTGAACCGCATGAACTACGAGCTCGATGTGATCACGCGCATGGGTTATGTCGACTATTTTCTGATTGTCTGGGATTTTGTGCACTACGCGAAAACGCACGATATCCCGGTCGGACCCGGCAGAGGCTCGGGCGCGGGCAGTCTCTGCGCCTATCTCATCGGCATCACGGATATCGACCCGCTGAAAAACGGTCTGCTGTTTGAGCGCTTTCTCAATCCCGAGCGCGTCAGCATGCCCGATTTCGATATAGATTTCTGCGTCGAGGGCAGGCAGCGCGTGATCGACTATGTCACGCGGCGCTACGGCAGCGACCATGTCGCGCAGATCATCGCGTTTGATACGCTGAAGGCGCGCGCAGCCGTCCGCGACACCGGCAGAGCGATGGACCTGCCCTATGCACTCTGCGACCGCGTTTCCAAGCTGATCCCGCAGGACCCCCGCATCACGCTGAAGCGTGCGCTGGAGGAATCCGCGGAGCTGAAGCAGCTCAGCGACGAGAACACACAGGTGCAGCAGCTTCTGCGCTATGCCGAAAAGCTCGAAGGCTTTCCGCGGCACACCACAATTCATGCGGCAGGCGTTGTAATCTCCGCGGTTCCTGTGATCGAGCAGGTGCCGCTGCAGAAGAGCGAGGACGCGATCGTCACGCAGTATACGATGGGGCTGCTCGAGCAGCTCGGTCTGCTGAAAATGGATTTTCTCGGTCTGCGCAACCTGACGGTCATCCGGGAGACCGAGCGCAGCATTCAGCGCGATAATCCCGGCTTTTCGATGGAGCGCATCCCGGAGAATGACCGCGCCGTCTTTGAGATGCTCGGGCGCGGCGACAGCACCGGTGTCTTCCAGATGGAATCCGACGGCGTGCGCAGGGTGCTGATGCAGATGCACCCGACCTCGGTCTCTGACCTGACCGCCGTGATCTCACTCTACCGCCCCGGACCGATGGATTCGATCCCGCAGTATCTCGCCGCGCGCTCCGACCCGAAAAAGGTGCACTACGACCATCCGCTGCTCGAGCCGATTCTGCGCGAGACCTTCGGCTGCATCGTCTATCAGGAGCAGGTCATGGAGATCTGCCGCAGCCTTGCGGGCTATTCCTACGGACGCGCCGATCTCGTGCGCCGCGCGATGGCGAAGAAAAAGCATGACGTCATGGCGAAGGAGCGCGAAATCTTCGTGCACGGCAATGAGAGCTGTCCGGGCTGCGTCGCAAACGGCGTCCCCGAGGCGACTGCCAATGCGATCTTCGACCGGATGTCCGCGTTTGCGAGCTATGCCTTCAACAAATCCCACGCCGCCGCCTATGCGCGCGTCGCCTATGAGACCGCCTATCTGAAATGCCGCTATCCGCAGGCATATTTCGCCGCGCTGATGTCCTCGGTCATTGCCAACACGGGAAAGCTGATGGATTATATCGCAATGGCAGAGGCGCATCGCATCCGCATCCTCATGCCCGATATCAACCGCAGCAGCGCGGGCTTCTCGGCGGAGGGCGACAGCATCCGCTTCGGGCTGCTTGCCGTCAAGGGGCTCGGCAGCGGCGCGATCGAGAGCTATATCCGCGAGCGCGAGCGGAACGGTCCCTATCGGAGCTTTCCGGATTTCTGCGAGCGCAATGTCGGCATGGACCTGAACCGCCGCACCGCAGAGGCACTGATCTCCTGCGGCGCAATGGACGGGCTCGGCTGGAACCGCAAGCAGATGCTCGCCGTCGCGGAGCAGCTGATCGCTTCGCTGCACAGCCGCAGCCGGAGCAATGTCTCCGGGCAGCTGTCGCTGTTCGGCGGCGGTGCTGACGAGCCGCTCCCGACGGTGACCCCGCCCGATGTGCAGGAATTCCCGGAGCGGGAGCTGCTGCGCATGGAGAAAAACATGACCGGCATGTATCTCTCCGGGCATCCGCTGAAAAAATGGCAGGCTTACTGTGAACTGCTGCATCTGCCGCCCCTTTCGGCACTGCCGGACATGCGCGACCAGACCGCCGTTTCCGTGATCTGCACGGTGAGCAGTGTGCGTCAGCATCAGACGAAAAAGGGCGACAAAATGGCGTATGTGGAGGCGGAGGATTCTTCCGGCAGCATGGAGTGTCTGGTGTTCCCGTCGGTCTATCAGCACGCTGCCCCCTTGCTCCAGACCGATTCCGTGCTGATGCTGCGCGGCAAGGTCTCGAAGAAGGACCGCGAGGAGCCTGTGCTGTTCTGTGAGGGCGTGATGTCCGAGAAGGAGCTTGTGCAGTATGCGCGCAGCTTACAGCTCTGCTGCAAGCTGAGAGACCGCGACACCGCCCTTGCAAGGCAGATCGCTGCGCTCTGTGCGCAGTATCCGGGCGAGACGCCGGTCGTCCTCTGGCTGACGGACAGCCGCCGCTATGTCCGCGCGCGTGCGGAGGGCGGCGTGCAGATCAGCCCCGATTTTGTCCGTGCGCTGACCGCTTTGCTTCCCGCAGATCAGTGCGCACTGATCGCGAAACGATGAAAGGAGTGCGTATGCCGCATTACGAAACGCTGTCTCCCGCGCTGGAGCAGGAGATTTTAGAGAATCAGAGACAGGGCTGGGTCTCGCCCTATGCGACCCCGAACAGTGCGGTCATCCGCCGCGCCGACCGTGTGAGCGATGTGCCGCGCATCTACCGCCCGCCCTTTTCCAAGGACGCCGACAAAATCCTCAACAGTGCATTCTATAACCGCTACGCCGACAAGACGCAGGTGTTCTCGTTTTACCGCAATGACGACCTGTGCCGGCGTGCGCTGCATGTGCAGCTCGTCTCGCGCATTGCGAGGAATATCGGCGCGGTGCTCGGGCTCAATCTCGATCTGATCGAGGCAATCGCAATCGGGCATGATATGGGGCATACCCCCTTCGGACATGCAGGGGAGCATGCGCTTCATGCGCTCTATCACGGCGCAACGGGGCGCTGCTTCCGCCACAATATGCACTCTGTCCGCGTGCTGGACGCGATCGTGCCCTACAATATCTCGCTGCAGACGCTTGACGGCATTCTCTGCCACAACGGCGAAATGCCGGTCGACGAATATCACCCGAAGCCAATGACGGATTTTGCCTCGTTTGACGAACGCTTCGCGGAGTGTCTGCTCGATGAGGACGGTGACCGCAGACTGATTCCCGCGACCTTAGAGGGCTGCCTTGTCCGCATCTGCGATATGCTCGCGTATCTGGGCAAGGACCGGCAGGACGCCGTCAGGGCGCACCTGATCGAATCGGAGGATGTTTTCATGGAGACCGCGATCGGCAAAAGCAATGCCGAGGTCATCAACAATCTCGAGGTCAACCTGATCGAACACAGCTACGGCAAGCCCTATCTCAGGCTCGACAGCGAGCACTTTGCGGCGATGACGCAGCTCAAGAGCGAGAACTATCACAAGATCTATCTGCAGGAGGCAGTGCAGAAGCAGGTGCAGGAGAGCATCGTGCCGATGATGGCGCAGATGTACGAGCGCATCTACAGCGATGCGGTGTCGCACAACCCCGATTCCGCACTCTACCGCCACCACATCGCGCTCGTCAACGACAGACGCCGCTGGTATCCCGCCGCACAGCCCTATGAGGATTCCGACCCGCATGATCTGACCGTCGATTTTATCGCGGCGATGACCGACGACTACTTTGTCGACTATTACTGCCATCTGTTCCCGGGGAGCAGCCGCAGCATTTCCTATAACGGATATTTCAGCGAATAGTCGGTGCTTTTGCCGGTTTTTTTGCGAGGCAAATGCTGTTTTTGCACAAATTGCAGAGGACGAATGCTGCTGCTTGCATTTTCAGAATGAATATGATATAATATAAGTTGGTGTGTGCTGCAAATTCGCTGCACAGACCGATTCTGAATCACAAAGGATGTTTGATATATGGCAGATTTCCGCAGTGTGACAGTTGTGATTCCTTCGCTTGACCCCGATGAACGCCTGCTGAAAGTGATCCGCGGGGTGCAGGAGAAGGGGTTTTCTGATATTCTGCTGGTCGATGACGGCTCTCAGCCGGAGAATCAGCATTTTTTTGAGACGGCACAGACGGAGCTCGGCTGTGAGGTGCTGCATCACCCGAAGAATCTCGGCAAGGGCAGAGCGCTCAAAACCGCGTTTCAGTGGCTGATCGGGAACCGGCAGGAGCAGCGCGGCTGCGTGACGATCGACGGCGACGACCAGCACCACCCCGAGGATATCGCGGCATGTGTCGAAGCGATGCTTTCGCAGGAGCATGACGCACTGGTGCTTGGCGTGCGTGATTTCAACGCGGACAATGTGCCGCCGAAGAGCCGCTTCGGGAATAAGCTCACCTCATTTGTGTTCCGCGTGTTCTGCGGGCTGAAGGTCTCCGACACACAGACCGGTCTGCGCGTCTTTCCGCGCGGCATCTGGGAGCGCATGCTCGGGATCGCCGGTGAGCGCTTTGAATACGAGACCAATATGCTGCTGGTCTGCAAAAACGCCGGCATCCCGCTGGTCGAGCAGACCATCCGCACGATCTATATCGACGAGAACAAGACGACGCATTTTCATCCGATCAAGGATTCTCTGCGCGTCTACGGCATCATTCTGAAATTTTTCCTGAGCTCGGTGCTGTCCTTCCTGATCGACTATGTGCTCTACAATGTCTTCAATGTCGCATTCAAGTCGATGGGCTTCGCGAAGCACCTGTTTCTCGCGACCGTGCTTGCCCGCATCCTGAGCTCCATCTTCAATTTCACCTTCAACCGCAAGGCGGTCTTCCGCAGCAAGGCGCCGCTCGCCATCACCGTGGCGCGGTATTATATCCTCTGGGCAGTGCAGCTCATGACCTCGTATATTCTGGTCGCGCTGCTCTCAAAGCCCTTCGGCGACAGCACGCTTGCACAGGCGATCTTCAAGCTGATCGTCGATACCTTCCTGTATTTTATCAGCTTCCGCGTGCAGCAGGCATGGGTCTTCCGCGATGAGCCGCAGAAAAACGAAAAGGAGCGTTCCTGATATGTCAATGTTCAAAAAGCGCACCGCTGCGCTGCTGCTTGCCTGCGTGCTGCTGACCGGCTGCGGGGAAAACGGCAGTATTTCGGATACGGATTCTGTTCAGCAGTCAAGTGTTTCGGAGCCGTCTGCTTCCGCGGATGAAAGCAGCGAAGCAGAGGGCACTGCAACAAAAAATGAGCAGAGCGGTTCTCTGAGCGAGCAGATCTCTGTCAATGACGACAGCAGCCGCTCAGACGAGAACTCCAAGCAGAGCGAAGACTCCGCGTCTGAGGGCACGACCGTATCGGCGGAGCAGTCCTCAACGACGCAGACCTCCCGCAGCACGGCTTCTGGCAGCGGCACGACCGCGACCACAGCGTCGACTGCAAAGACCGATTCCGGCGCAAAGACGACGGCATCGCAGACCACCTCGACCGATGCCGGCAGTCAGAAGGACCCGGGCTTCGGCGCCAAGTGGAGCAATCTGTTCACTACCGGCGGCGATCCGGTTGTCAAATCGGATGCGTTTCCGTATTCGTACAAGAGCGAGGACGTCAATGTTCAGCTCACGAAACAGAAATACGGCGACAGCGAGTATTATATTGCGGATATCCACATCCGCTATATCGACAGCCTCCGGTCGGCTTTTTCAATCAACCGGGCGACCGGCGAGGAGGAATACGGCGCGGAGGGCGGCGCGAATTATCAGGAGGACGGCGCAAAGCTCTCTGAGCGCGTCCATTCGATCCTGACGATCAACGGCGACTATTACTCCGGGCGCAAATCCGGCATCATCTTCCGAAACGGGCAGCTCTACCGCAACATTCCCCGCGCAGAGATCGGCGCGGTCTACCGCGACGGCACCTACAAGGGCTTTGCAAAGGATGATTTTGACGTGACGGCAGAGCAGAACAAGGGGCTCTGGCAGGTCATGGGCTTTGAGCCGCGGCTGGTCGAAAACGGCAAGGCGATCTCCGATATCAAGACGCTGCTTGCCGGCATGGATGTTGCTGCGCCGCGCTCGGGCTTCGGGTATTACGAGCCCGGTCACTACTGCTTTGTTGTCGCCGACGGCAGACGGGAGGATTCGGTCGGACCGGAGCTGCAGGAGTGGGCGAATTTCTTTGAAACGCTCGGCTGTGAGGGCGCCTTCAATCTCGACGGCGGCGCGAGCAGTCAGATGTATTTCATGGGCAAGCTGGTCAATCAGCCCACGACCGGGACCTCCGGCGGCGTGATCCGCATGCTGCCCGACGTGTTCTATATCGGTGAGGTCGGCTGAGCCGCGCCGCACCGAAAAGGAGATTGGAATGTCAGAACAAACGAAAGGGTCTGTGAAAAAGCCCGTGCAGCTCTGGCTGATGCTCATTCTGGATGTGCTGCTGCTGGCAGTCTGTCTGCTGAGCTTTGCCTATTTTCACCATGTGCGCCCGCGCGCCGATGTGAATCCCGCCGCGGTCAGCACCGATTCCGGCAGGCACAGCGAGGATTTCATGAAGCAGGCGGGGGATACCGCAGGCAGCAAGCCGGGCTTCGGTGCCAAATGGGAGGACTGCTTCACGGACGGCGCCCCTGTCATCACCGAAAACAGCTATCAGAGCCGCGATATCAGCGTGCAGATCTCGGACAAGCAGGTCGGCAACAGCGTCTATTACATCGCGGATATTCATATCCGGTATACCAATAATCTGCGTTCGGCGTTCGGCTCGACTGACGAAAACGGCGAGGACAAATACATGCTCGGGAAGCCGTCGCTCGCGCCCGCATCCGAGATCATCCGCCGGGTCAATGCGGTCGTTGCGGTCAACGGCGACTATTACGGCGCACGCGAAAACGGCTATCTGTTCCGCAACTTCAAGCTCTACCGCGATATGCCCCGCGCCGATGTCGGTGCGCTCTATGCGGACGGGACATTTCGCAATTTTGAGAAGAACGCCTTTGATCTGCAGAACGAGATCGCAAACGGGCTCTATCAGACAATGGGCTTTGAGCCGACGCTCGTGACCGGCGGCAAGGCGCTCACGGGCTACAACGGCAGCATCGCCTCCGCGAATCCGCGCTCGGGCTTCGGGTATTACGAGCCCGGACATTACTGCATCGCGGTCGCGGACGGGCGGCAGGAGGGCTATTCGGTCGGTCCGACGATCGACGAATTTGCGGCGTTCTTTGAGAGCCTCGGCGTGCAGGAGGCGTATAACCTCGACGGCGGCAAGAGCTCCCAGCTCTATTTCATGGGCAGGCTCGTCAACAGACCCGACGGCTACGACGGCACGGAGCGGAGCCTGCGCACGCTGACGGATATGTTCTATATCGGGGAGGTGGAGTGATGAAGGCATGGAAGCTGCTCTCCGGATTCCTGCCGCATCTGCTGCTGACCTGCGGCATCATGCTCCTGACCTTCTACTGCATCACGCTGGTCAATGAGGCGATGTGCTTTCTGTCCTCGTTCCTCTCGCAGAAATTTGAGATTGCCTACGCAGTGACCGCATTGCTGACGGTCGCCGCGTCGATCCCCGTGAAGAAGCTGCGTGTCCTGCCGCTGCTGCAGGCAGTCAGTGCGCTTGCGATCGCCGTGCCCGCAGTGATCTGCACCGCACAGCACCGCATGGACACGGTTGACACGGGCTGGTTCCGCATCATTGCGCTCATCAATGCGGTCGTCGCGATCGTGTTCGCCGTGCAGATGATCATTCTGCAGCGCAGACAGGCGCGTGCGGCATGGCAAGCTCGGGGCGAGAAGTGAGTAGTGAGAAATGATGAATGAGAAGTGAGAAATGAGGAACGATTCATCGCGCAGCGATACCGCAACTCCTCACTCCAAACTCGACTGCCTCCCTCGTCCCTGCTCGCTGAGATTGCCGGTTGATTGCGGGAACAATTTTCAGAAACGGGAGTTTTTTGAAAAAAGGCTTGATTTTATCCGCGAAATGTTGTAAAATATAAGGCAGAGCGGTTTTCCGACTGTCTCCGAGCTTTCATCTGTTTTCGCACATGCAGGCGAGGGCTCTAACAACCGAAAGGAGTATTGTTATGATTTATTCGCACGAAGTTGAAACAATGTGCCCGATCGCGCAGGGCGTTGCGCACGGTGCTGCCCCCATCCCGGAGGAGGCAAAGTGGGTGAAGGCAAAGGAGATCAAGGATATCTCCGGCTTTACGCACGGCATCGGCTGGTGTGCACCGCAGCAGGGCACCTGCAAGCTGACGCTGAATGTCAAGGAGGGTATCATTCAGGAGGCACTTGTCGAGACCATCGGCTGCTCCGGCATGACCCATTCCGCAGCAATGGCTGCTGAGATTCTCCCCGGCAGAACCATTCTCGAGGCTCTGAATACAGACCTTGTCTGCGATGCGATCAATACTGCAATGCGTGAGCTGTTCCTCCAGATCGTTTACGGTCGTTCGCAGTCTGCCTTCTCTGAGGGCGGTCTGGTCGTCGGCGCCGGACTTGAGGACCTCGGAAAGGGTCTTCGCTCGCAGGTCGGCACGATGTACGGCACGCTTGCAAAGGGTCCGCGCTATCTCGAAATGACCGACGGCTATGTGACCGGTCTCGCACTCAACGAGTACGATGAGATCATCGGCTACAAGTTTGTCAACTTCGGCAAGATGATGGACTTCATCAAGGCGGGCGACGATGCAAACACCGCTTTCGAGAAGGCACAGGGTCAGTACGGCAGAGTCGCTGATGCTGTCAAGATCGTGGACCCGAGAAAGGAATAAGGAGGAACGCTAACATGGCACTGTTTGAATCTTACGAGAGACGCGAGAAGCAGATTCTCGAGGTCATCAAGAAATACGGCATTGACTCCATCGAGGCATGCGCAGATGTCTGCAAGGAAAAGGGTCTCGATATCTATAAGCTCGTCGAGAGCATCCAGCCGATCTGCTTCGAGAACGCGAAGTGGGCATACACCGTCGGCTGCGCGATCGCGATCAAGAAGGGCTGTACCCGCGCTGCGGACGCCGCTGCAGCGATCGGTGAGGGTCTGCAGGCATTCTGCATCCCGGGCTCCGTCGCAGACCAGAGAAAGGTCGGTCTGGGTCACGGCAACCTCGGCAAGATGCTGCTCGAGGAGGAGACCGAGTGCTTCGCATTCCTGGCAGGTCACGAGTCCTTCGCTGCTGCTGAGGGCGCTATCGGTATAGCTGAAAAGGCTAACAAGGTAAGAAAGAAACCTCTGAGAGTTATCCTGAACGGTCTGGGCAAGGACGCTGCACAGATCATCGCACGTATCAACGGCTTCACCTACGTTGAAACTGAGATGGATTACCACACAGGCGAGGTCAAGGAAGTATTCCGCAAGGCATACTCCGATGGTCTGAGAGCAAAGGTAAACTGCTACGGTGCAAACGATGTTACCGAAGGCGTTGCTATCATGTGGAAGGAGAACGTTGACGTTTCCATCACAGGTAACTCCACCAATCCTAC
>JAEEGL016931627.1_pt1 | contig 14648 bp, 15 predicted proteins | sample 9134231 | NCBI WGS metagenome assembly JAEEGL01 (sample SAMN16246548, study PRJNA631951) | gut metagenome | biome: gut microbiome; feature: rumen; material: fiber-attached | host: Bos | place: Iran: Karaj | collected 2018-10 | reverse complement strand
GACCGTCCCAGACGGGGCGGTCAGCCCTCATTTGCGGGTGCAAAGGTACGCCTTTTCCCGAAACTGGCAAAACTTTCACGCACTTTTTTCAGAAAAAGATGTATTTTTGCCTCCTATACATTATATATTATATACGCGCGAGAATATGTTTTGGGTTTATTTACTGCCCTTCAAAGTTTCCTGCAACCTAATTATACCACCCTGCACGTTTTCGTAGTTTACAGCGGTATTTGGATAGTTTTTGTCAGACACGGCAAATTTGGCAATGAAAGACTCCAGTATCGCTTCGCATTTTGTTCCATAGGCTCGCGAAGGCGCTCCCTTAGTTGCCAGCTCATCCATGTCTTTTGCAAGTTCATAGAGCCTCCGCAGGTCTGACTTTCCGTTTGGAAGCAATAGTGTCCTAAGCTACTTTTTTTATCTCTTTTTTTCTCTATAAAGCCTCCCTTATATTTCCCCCCTTTTTTCCTCTCCCTTTCTCTCTTCTTCTTCCAGTTCTTCCAGGAAGAAAACCACCTTAAGGTAAATCAAGATCTTAACACGTCGAAATGGTCAACTCGACACGTTGTGTTCTTTGCATTGTCGCGAATATGCAATTGCATCGTCGCGACAATGCAATTGCAGCATCGCGATAATGCAAAGGATGTCACGCGTCACGTTGAACAGGAGAAGCCGCGATTCCGAACGTCGGCATCAGTCGAAAAGGGTGGAGAAGTTTGACTATTAACCGAAGTTTATAGTTATTTCCTCAGTTCCTTTCTACCACCAGCAATCACAATACCTTTATGATTCTTACCGACGCGCTGCCCGGCAAGGTTATAATTAAGGTCCTTAGTATCCTTAAGATCTTTAAGGTCTTTGAGGCCGGTTTCGGTGTCGTAATAGAAGCGGAAGCGAGTGCTTTCCATGTTCTTGCCGAGGAAGAAGTATTCGCCGTCTGAGGTAACGACCTGATAAGCCACCTCGAACACATAGTTCTTGCCGTACTCCAATCCTGCCGAGACTTCCTGCCAAAGGTCGTAGGCATAGCAATTCATCCGCTGTTCCGTCCTCTGCTTCTCTTCGTTCCAGACGTTTTCGCTGAAGTATTGCTGAGCATCAAGGCGGTTCCACCAGCCTTCCTGTCCTTCCTCATAAATCTTGTATTGCAGGCTCACGTCGTTGACTTTCACATTATCATTATAGATAAACGAGACATTGAAGCCATTGATGATGAGGGAATAAGCATCGCCCGGCTGCAAGTCCGGCCAACGTTTCGCATCACCGTCGAAGACATAGCTTTGCTCTTCGCCATTGACCAAAAGGCTCAGCGAGGCTGTGCTTTCCTTGTAGAACCTCACCTTCCAATTCGAATCGCCGCCTTCGCCTGTGGAAAAGGTAACTTTATAGTTCTGCCCGCCGTTGTTGTAGTGCAGGGGCTTTCCCGACGAATCTTCTGCATAGACGAAGAACTCGAATGTCTTTGTCTTGTTCTGGTTCAGCCACTTTTCTTCGACAAGCTCGAAGCCTTCACCCATATCGATGACCCAGTTATAATCATCCTGCTTGTTGAAATTCGTCGTTCTCCACTCTTCTTCGTTGTGTTGCCAGCCGTCCGAGGTGCTGTACATTGTTGCAATGAAGCCGACGTAACTCATCGGCTTTTCTGTTTCCACTTCAGCCTTCAATATCTTAAGGGAAGTGGTCTGACCGTCAATGACAACTTCCTCCCAGCCTTCTTTTGGGAACGACTGCGTGAACACCTCGCCATCGCAATTGATGGTCAGGGCTAAGCTCTTAATGCCGTCTGACGACTGAGAGCCGCCTTCGCCCTTTACAAAGAGAACCTTATAGTCCAGCCCGCCATTGTTGAAAGAAAGCTTATTACCAACGGCATCTTGGGCCGTCACATAGAACTGGAATGTTCTGGGCGAAGTGCCCATCTCGCTGTCAATAAGGTCTATGCCCTCACCGAAATCAAGAAGCCAGTTGCCTTCCCCATTCGGAACTAATGAGAACGAGCGCCAGCCTTCATCTGGTTTCAGGCCGTTCTCGGTCTTGAACATTGTGGCATAGAACATTACGTTTTGGACAATTCCCGAAGTCTGCACCTCAATCCTTTGGATAATCAAAGACGAGGTAGCTTCGTCGGTTAAGTCCAAGTCCGGCCAGCCATCACGAGGGAACGATTGTGTAAAAGCTTCGCCACCATTATGCTTGATGGTCAGCGTCAAGCCTGTTATCTCATCGGCCTTTGCACTCCAAGCGAATGCAAACAAAGCCATCATAAGGATTAAAACTTTGGTTTTCATATTCTTCTTTGGCTATAGGTTTATACTGTGTGACTTCCAAATCAGCAGATTACTTCGTGGACAGCAATATCGTGGGGTTCGGCGGGCACTTCATCCAGGAGCTGGAAGGGGAAGCAGACACCTTGCAACCTGGCTCTGCTGAGCTTGGGCAGAAGGCGATCGTAATAACCTTTGCCCCGACCGAGGCGATGCCCTGCGCTGTCGAATGCCATTCCGGGAATGATGGCGAGCTGGATGTCGGAATACTGCTCTGGGGCAAAGAGCGGTCCTGTAGGCTCCATAATACCGAAAGCCCCAAGTGAAAGGGAATCTTCGCCCTGATAGCGATGCAGTTCCAGTTCGTCGCCTTTGCAGACAGGGAGGAGGACACACTTGCCGTCCCTGTAGGCTTGCTGAATCAAGGGGCGCACATCCACTTCGTCGGCGAGGGGGTAGTAAAGCAGCAAAGTGCCTGCCTTCTGCCAATTGGCAGAAGCAAGCACCTTGCCGCAAATTTCTTCATACATCGCCGCCAGCTGTGCGGTGGTGTGTTGTTGCTTTTGAGTTCGAATAAAACTCCTCAGTTCTCTTTTCGTCATTTTGTCAGAGGAGTTAAGGGCGTTGTGAGGACGCCGTTTTATTTCTTTGCCTTGGCTTGAGCCTTTTCCTTGTCCTTGTCGTACTTTTCCCAGAGGTTCTCCTTGGCGCAGCGTTCCTTCTGAGCCTCGGTGCTGGCTTTTGCAGCGGCTTCGGCAGCGGCTTCGTCCTCAGGAGTTGCCCATGAGAACTGGAAGCCAGGCATTACATCCCAATAGCCACGGGTGAAGTCGGGGAAAGCAACGGCACAGCAGTTGTTGTCCATCGAGAGCGTTCCAAGCTCAGCAAGGCAGCACCACTCTGCAAGGTCGTAAACGTCCATATCGAGAGGCAGACCGTTCTGCAGGCAATAGACGAGACGTGCATCCATGAAGAAGTCCATGCCGCCGTGACCGCCGACTTTCTGTGCCATCTCGCCATACTTCTTGATGATGGGGTGCTGGTACTTTGCTACGAGAGCGTCCTGCTCGGCTTTGGGGAGGAAGCCGTGGCTGCTGAGGTCGTCCACCTTGGGTGCCACACCGCTGGCAGTGAGCTGGCTCTTGTCGAGGGCATAGTGCTGCTCGGGGTACTTGGTGGCATAGCCTCTTGTGCCAGTCAACTTGTAGAGGCGGTTGTAGGGCTGCGGGTTCATAACGTTGTGCTGAATCTCCACAACCTTACCGTTATTCGTGCGCATCAGTGTCGTTGTCTGGTCACCGTTGCGGAACTCAGTGCAGGGGCGACCTGTGGTCTTCTCGACCAGTTCCTTTCCGTGCGAGCTTTTGGTGTCCATGGCAACCAATGTCGTGAAACGGTCGCCGCGATGGATGTCCATAGCAAGGGCAACGGGGCCGAGTCCGTGGGTGGCATAGACGTCGCCACGGTTCTCCTTGTTATACTTCAGTCGCCAGTGGAGGTTCTGAACGTCGCCGCCATCGGGGCTCTTCCAGTAGTAGGGCCAGAAGTCGTCGAGGTTGTGGATGTAGGCACCTTCACCGCGCAGCACTTCGCCGAACACGCCATTCTGAGCCATGTTGAGCGTATTGAGTTCATACCAGTCGTAGCAGCAGTTCTCGAGAATCATGCAGTGCAGGCGTGTCTTCTCGGAGAGTTCGATGAGTTCCCAGCACTGTTCGAGGTTCATGGCCGATGGCACTTCGATGGCCGTGTGCTTGCCGTTCTCCAGAGCGCATTTGGCAACGGGGAAGTGGTGGTCCCAGTCGGTAGCCACATAGACGAGGTCAACATCGGGGCGCTTGCAGATTTCCTCGTAGCCCTTCTCGCCGCTGTAGATGGCTGCAGGTGGCAGGCCAGCGTCGCGCAGGTACTTCTGGCAAGCTTCGGCACGTTTTTCTTCATAGTCGCACAGGGCAACAATCTGCACGCCAGGGATATAGGTGAAGCGAGCCACTGCACCTGGGCCGCGCATACCGAGGCCGACGAAGGCCACGCGCACGGTCTGCATCTTGGGAGCCGTCAGGCCCAAGACATGCTGCTGTCCGAAAGGACGTGCGGGAGTTTCAACAACAAGGGTTCCCTTGTCCCAATGGTACTTGGTGCTGGGACTGAGGCTTTGTGCCCATGAACTAACACTGAAAAGGATTGCCGCAACAAGGACGGCGGAGAATTGCTTGATGTTCATTGCTATTAGTTTTAGGATTATATTTTCCTGCACAAAGATACAAAAGTTTTTCCACACAGCCATACTTTTCACATTATTTTTTTTGTTTAAATGGTTTTTGTGGAATTTTGGGGGCGGAAACGCGGTGAAGCGACTGAGGCAAGTCGGTTAACCGACTGAAGCAAATCGCTGAACCGACTTGAGCCGAGAGGTGAACCGACAGAAGCAGGCTGAAGGCACGAGCTTCAGACAGCCCTGTTTATATGTCTTTTGCCCTCAGAAGTCCCTAAAAGAAGTGAAAAAGGAAACTTTTCCTTTAACAATTCCAAATTCGCTGTTCCTATTCACAATTTTTCTTTCTACTTTGCTCATTTTTCACTTTATTTTCGTACCTTTGCAGTCGAGAAAGATAAAAGGTAAGAAGGCGAATGTGAGATGGAGAGGAAGAAGCTGCTTGGAATGACGCTCGACGAGCTGAAAGCCGTCTGCACAGAGGTGGGGCTGCCTGCTTTTGCTGCTAAGCAGATGGCACAATGGCTCTACGAAAAGCACGCCAAGAGCATCGATGAGATGACGAATCTCTCGCTGCGAGGCAGAGCAGCCTTAGCTGAGCACCACACCATCGGGTGCGTACCGCCATGCGACGTACAGCAGAGCATCGACGGCACAGCCAAATACCTCTTCCCAACGGAAAGCGGAGGAAAGGTGGAATGCGTCTTCATCCCCGACGGCGACAGGGCAACGCTCTGCGTCAGCAGCCAGGTTGGATGCCGCATGGGATGCCGCTTCTGCATGACAGGCAGGCAAGGCTTCGGAGGAAACCTCACGGCAGCGGACATCCTGAACCAGGTTTATTCCGTGCCTGGCAGCGAAAGGCTCACGAACATCGTCTTCATGGGGCAAGGCGAGCCGATGGACAACCTCGATGCTGTGCTGCGAACAACACAGATGCTCACCGCTCCAGAAGGCTGGGCGTGGAGTCCCAAACGCATCACCGTCTCGACGGTTGGCGTGAGAAAAGGCGTGGAACGCTTCCTCAGGGAGAGCGACTGTCACTTGGCCATCAGCCTGCACAACCCCTTCCCCGAAGAACGCCTACAGATGATGCCGGCTGAGAAAGCTTACGGCTTGGACGAACTGCTCGCGCTTTTAGGGAAACAGGACTGGAGCCATCAGCGTAGGCTCAGCTTCGAGTACATCGTCTTCGCCGGTCTCAACGACACACCGCGCCACGCACTCCAACTGGTGCGCCTGCTCTCACCCTTAGAGTGCCGCGTCAACCTGATTCGCTTCCACGAGATACCCGACACGCCGTACAAGGGAGCAACGGAAGAGAAGATGGTGTGGCTGAGGGACTACCTGACCAGTCACGGTGTGACGACCACCATTCGCGCCAGCCGAGGACAGGACATCTACGCCGCCTGCGGGCTGTTGCACAGCAAGTTGGCCCCCTCCCCGCTCCCCCTTTGGGGGAGTGCAACAAATTAGAAAATTAAACTTACAACACTTATTCAACAACTATGAAACTTCACCATTTAATGCACTCCCCCAAAGGGGGAGCGGGGAGGGGGCTTGCTCTTCTTCTCTGTCTGTTACTCCTTTCAAGTTGCACGAAGGAACAAATCTTCCCGCTGGCAAGCGGTCGCCCATACGAAGTGCTTGTTGTGCTTGACCACAAGACTTGGAACGCCCCTTCCGGCAGGGCACTCTTCGACATCCTCGACACCGATGTTCCCTGCCTGCCACAGAGCGAGCGCTCCTTCCATATCACTCAAATTGAGCCGAAGGATTTCAGCGCGAACTTCACTATCTTCCGCAACATCATTCAGGTCAACATCGACAAGACACAATTCTCCCGCGCAGGCATGAGCTTCATGCGCAACAAATACGCCATGGACCAGATTGTGCTCACCATCAACAGCCCAAGCGAGGAAGAGTTCCGGAAGTTCTGCATCAACTACAAGCAGGACGTGATTGACTTCCTGACACGAAGCGAAATGAACCGACTCATCAAAGAACTGGAGAAGAAATACTCGAAGGTAACCTACGAACTGGCCTGGCAGATATTCTCGTGCCACTTCCATGCTCCAAAGGAACTAACCAACTACAAGAAAGGCGAACACTTCCTCTGGACAAGCAATAACACGGCATCGGGCATGATGAACATCTGCATATACAGCTACCCCTACGAAGGGCCTGAGACGTTCACCAAGGAATACATGACCGCCAAACGCGACTCTGTCATGAAGGTGAACCTGCCCGGCGAGAAGCCCGGAATGTATATGAAGACCGACACGCTCTGCACGATGATAAAACCCATCGTGGTGCACAAACGCTACGCAATGGAGATGCGTGGACTCTGGTACATGGAGCACGATGCCATGGGCGGCCCCTTCGTCAGCCACTCACGCATAGACACCGAGACAAACCGCGTCGTGGTGGCAGAGGGCTTCGTCTATGCTCCTGAGAAGATGAAGCGCGGACTCATCCGCCGTCTGGAAGGTTCGCTCTATACACTCTTGCTCCCAGAGGAACAGTACTCGCTCATCGATACAGGAATAGAGGAAACACCCTCCACCAACGCCTCCAAAGGTGGGGAGAAAAAGTCAAAATAACTTAATTCAAAAGCACACTCCCTTCTCACCCGAAAGGTAGAGAGGGGGTGTCTGATAAATGTAATGGAAAGACTCAAGATAGCTATCACCCAACTTGGCAACGATGCCGCAAGCGATGACTTTGTCCGGCTCATCTTTGAAGACACGGCAATGGGGGAACTCTGCACGCCTTTCGTTTATGATGACGAACAGGCTGCACTCCGCGACCTCGGCGAAGGCAAAGTGGATGCTTTGGTGCTTGCGCCAAGCATAGAGCCACTGAAACGCCCGGCAGGGGCTGTCGAGATTATCGCAACAGAAGAGACAAACTTCATGCCCCTCAGAGAGGAACCGACAGCAGAAGACATCGTCCGCCTACACGACATCCTGGAGCGCGACTTCGACCGCCGTTCCCCCCGCATCGCCATCGTGCAGGAAGGCGAGACGAAGAACCCAGAACTCGCCAGCCAAGTCACAGACGAACAAGGCATCAACACCTACGGCCCCTACACCCTGGAACGTCTTAAGACAGAAGAGGGAGCAAGCCACTTCGACGGCATCATCGTCGTCGGAGACACGGAAACGGAGCAGCGCACCATCGCAGAACTCTCGCAGGAAGCACCCGTGCGCATCTTCGCAGGGACGGCGTCTGTCATCACAGCCCTCTACCGCCCCCTACGCAAGGAAGAGACGGAAGACGGACTGGCAGACGTATCTGCATCTACACATCCCTTCTATGCTGCCATCGACATCGTCCGCAACCGCGCCACATACGATGAAGCACGGCAGAACCCGTTGCCAAAGCTCTTCCGGGACAAACGTGAAGACCGAGAGAGAGGTGAAAAACCGAAAGTTGAAAAGTTGAAAGCAGAGAATGATGGGCAATAGTTCAGATATGCAAGCACTGATGAACCGCTATGGCATAGTGGGACGCAACGAAGCACTTCGCGAAGCACTTGCCACAGCCGTCCTGGTGGCACCTACAGACCTCTCTGTGCTCATCCAAGGCGAGAGCGGCGTGGGTAAGGAAGTCGTACCTCGCATCATACACGACCACAGCAAGCGCAAAGGCAAGACCTACATCGCCATCAACTGCGGAGCCATTCCCGAAGGCACCATCGACAGCGAACTCTTTGGACACGAGAAAGGCGCCTTCACCAGTGCTATAGGCGAACACGAAGGCTTCTTCGGAGCAGCAGACGGAGGCACACTCTTCCTCGACGAGGTGGGCGAACTGCCCCTGAGCACACAGGCACGACTGCTGCGAGTTCTCGAAACAGGAGAGTACCTCAGAGTGGGCAGCAGCACGCCGCGAAAGACAAACGTCCGCATCGTGGCCGCCACCAATGTAGATATCCCCAACGCCATCAAGCAAGGACGCTTCCGCGAGGATCTCTACTACCGCCTCTCCACCATCAACATCAAGATTCCGCCCTTGCGCAAGCGTCAGGGCGATGCCGTGCTGCTTTTCAAGAAGTTCGCACTCGACACAGCCGCACGCTACAACATCCCCGAACCCATACGCCTTACGCCAGAGGCTGAGGAAGTGGTCAATTCCTACAAATGGCCAGGCAATATCCGCCAGCTCCGCAACATCACGGAACAACTCAGCATCCTTTCCGAAAGCCGAAGCATCACGCCTGAAGTGCTCGCCAAGCACGGCATCACGCCAAACTCCGACGACGACACAGGCATTGCCACCATCGGAGGCAGCAGCTCCAGCACTCAGCACGACTACGAGCAGGAAATCAAAATCCTAGCCCATGCAGTCTTTGAGCTTCGCTCCGAAGTGCAGGAGATCAAGGAGAAGCTGCAAGGAAGCAACTGGCATGAGGCTCCAGCAGGAACCACGCTGCCTGTGCCCATCTCTTCGCAGAAGAAAGCACAGCACACAACGCCACTGGACTTGGACATCCCCACCGCTGAGGAAATTGTAGATGACGACACGCTCAACATCAACGACATGGAGAAACGCAACATCCTGCTTGCCCTCCAACGCAACCATTACAAGCGCAAACTCGCCGCCGAAGAACTTGGCATCAGTGAACGCACGCTCTACAGGAAGATTAAAGCATACGGAATCGATGAATAGGAAAAGCTATCCCCTGTTGCTCTTGCTTGCGCTGATTCTCTCGGCATGCACCATCAGCTATCGCTTCAATGGTGCCAGCATCGACTACACAACAACAAAGACCATCCAGATAGACAACTTCCCCATTCGCAGCGCCTACGTCTGGGCACCGATGCAGAGCATCTTCCAGAACAAGCTAATGGACATCTATGCCAACCAGACAAAGCTGCAACAGGTGAAGAAGAACGGCGACCTGCAACTCGCAGGCGAAATTGTTGCCTTCGACCAGTTCAACAAAGGCATCTCCAGCGATGGCTACAGCAGTCAGGTACAGCTCAAGATGACTGTCAATGTGCGTTTCGTCAATAACAAGAAACACACAGACGACTTCGAGCGCCAGTTCTCTGCAACCACCGAGTACGACGCTTCGCAACAGCTTACTGCCGTACAGGAGGAACTCGTCACCCAGATGGCCAAAGACCTTACCGAACAAATCTTCAATGCCACAGTTGCCAACTGGTAAACACCTACAGAAACAACTATGCAACGTCCACTCATAGACTACATCCGACGCCCCGACACCATCGACGACGATGCTATTGTGCAACTGCAAGCACTCGTGCAGGCTCACCCTTACTTCCACGTTGCCCGCATCCTGCTCCTACAGGCTCTTTACAAGAAACATTCCCCGAGCTACGACGAGACGCTGCGCCGCACAGCTATCCTCGTGCCAAACAGGGAAGCAATCTTCCGCTTGACAGAAGAACCGCACTACACCCATACCGAGGAACGCAAGCGCTACGATGATGCCGAAGACACTTCTGACTCCCGAACTGTAAGCCTCATCGATAATTTCCTCGAGGCACAGACACCCGCCACTCCGGTCAACCACCCAATCGATGCTGCACAGGACTACATCGGCTATCTGCTTCAGCTCGAAAGTCAGCAAGGCAAACAAAGACCGGAGGCTTTGCCGATGAACGGAGGCGGTGTGGTAGAAGATTTCTTGGAGAACGAACCCGGGAGAATCGTCCTCGACAACAACGAAGAAGATGAACAAGAAGAGGCTCAGCAAGACGAGAGCAAAACTGCACAAAACAACAAAGATAATGAAATTCTGACTGAAATAATGGCCGGAATTTACATAAAACAAGGCAAATATGAGAACGCAGTGAAAATTATCCGGCAACTTTCCTTGAAATATCCAAAAAAAAATCGTTACTTTGCAGACCAAATTCGATTTCTTGAGAAACTAATCATAAATAATAAACACAAATAACACATGTACACATCTATCGTTATCCTGATTGTACTGGCTTCCATTCTCATGTGCCTCATCGTACTGATTCAGGAATCAAAGGGCGGCGGTCTGGCTGCCGACTACTCCAACAACAACCAGATTCTTGGTGCTCCCAAGACAACAAACTTCATCGAGAAAGCAACATGGTTCCTTGCTGGCGCAATGATTTTCCTCAGCGTCATCAGCGTTGCCTTCCTGCCCGGTGCAAGCCGCAACGAATCTGTTATGCAGCAGCAAGCCATAGAGCAGGCAGCTACCAATCCCGGCAACGTGCCCGCTATGGAACAGTCCGCAGCTACAGAAGCTCCCGCTGAAGAAGCTCCTGCCCAGTAAAACAACAAAACGCACAAAAGAAGTTTAACCACGAATCGCACGAATCGCACGAATTATCCCGCCATTAGTTATGGTGCTAATGTATATTCGTGCAATTCGTGTTATTTGTGGTTTTTATTTTGCTTAACGGCTATTGGTTAATGGATAAACGTTATTGGTTAATAGCAGACAGCGGTTCGACAAAGACGGATTGGCTCTTTGTTGCGTCCGACGGAGAACGCCTTGAGTTTCATACCGACGGCATCAATCCCACGCGCGACACGCGCGATATTATATATAATGTGCTGTACCACCAGTTGCTGACAGAGACCCTCTCTAACTCTCCCTTAAAGGGAGAGAACAATGACTCCATCCCTTTAAGGAAGGGCTGGGGTGGATCTGTCTTCTTCTACGGTGCCGGCTGCATTGAACCTTTCAGCCAAACAGTACGAAGTGTCATCAGCGAATTGTTGCCGGGATGTACTGTTGAAGTGGAAAGCGATTTGCTTGGAGCGGCTCGTGCTTTATGCGGACACGAGGCAGGAATCGCTTGCATACTCGGCACAGGTTCCAATAGTTGTCTCTACGACGGCAAGGACATCGTGATGCACACACCGCCGCTGGGCTATATCCTTGGCGACGAAGGCAGTGGCTCCTTTTTGGGCAAGACTCTCCTGAACGGTCTTTTCAAGGGAACGTTGTCAGAAGAACTCAAGCAAACATTCTTAAGCAAATACGACCTTTCGCTATCAGGCATCATCGAGCGTGTCTATCGTATGCCCGCAGCAAATGCCTTCCTTGCCTCGCTTGTTCCCTTCATCGCAGAGCATCGCAAAGACCCTACCATCCACTCTTTGCTGATTAAGGCCTTCCGACTGTTTATAGTGCGCAACATAGCCATCTATGGGCACAAGGAAATGCCCATTCATTGCGTGGGAGGCATCGCATATCAGTTTGAAGAGGAATTACGCGAAGCAGCAGCCTCAGAAGATATGAAATTAGGCAAAATCCTGCGCCGCCCTATCGAAGGAATTGTACAATATCACCTTAGAGAGTGCTAATCCTTACACTTTAATGTGCGAAATGTCAAAATGTGTTGAACAACATAAGGAAATGGCTTGCAAGTTGCATAAAAATTCGTAACTTTGCACTCGTTATCCTGAAAACAATCTTTTTACCTTAAACAAAAGCTAATACCAATTGGAAGAGAGCAGCTGTGAAGCCACTCTCTTTTTTTATTATAACTATGGACTATGAAGCTTTAGCTCAACTATGAACTATGAACTATGGACTATGAACTGCTATTAGAGGTTTGCTGCGGCGACTTGCAGAGCGTGCAAGCAGCAAAAGAAGGAGGTGCTCATCGCGTGGAACTCTGTCGGGCACTCGAACTGGACGGCTTAACACCATCGGAAGGAATGATGGAGCAAGCTATCAGCATGGGCATCCCTGTCCAAGTGCTCATCCGTCCTCGCGAAGGGAACTTTGTCTATAGCACGGACGAAGTTCAAAGTATGCGGCGCGACATACGCTTAGCCAAGCGATTGGGTGCCAATGGCGTAGTTATTGGGGCATTGAAGCCCGATGGCGGCATTGACGAAGACACAATCCGCTGTCTTGTTGAGGAGTCTGAGGGGCTAAGCATCACCTTTCACCGTGCTTTTGATGTCTGCACGAATCCTTTGGAAGCATTGGAACAGATTATTTCCTTAGGTTGCCACCGCCTTCTCACTTCCGGACAGGCACCGACAGCAGAGCAGGGCATTCCTCTGCTCAAAAGGCTTGTAGAACAATCAGCAGAGCGCATCATCATCATGCCCGGCGCAGGTGTCAATCCGCAGAATGCCCATCGCATCCTCTCCGAAACTGGTGCGCATGAGATACATGGTTCCCTTAGCAAGGACGGTCATACAGATGCAAAGCTTGTCCGCGCCATCGTTGAAGAGATTAGCCATCAGAAAGAATTATGAATCACGAATTATGAATTGATAGCAATGAAATCCCTAAGAGAACTTTTCCGCATTGGCATTGGCCCGTCGAGCAGTCACACAATGGGGCCGCAAGCTGCCGCTATCCAGTATCTTGAACGACATCCTGAAGCCACAGCTTTCGATGTCACGCTCTATGGCTCTCTCGCTGCCACGGGCAAAGGTCACATGACCGATGTCGCCATCCTCCGTGTCCTCGAACCAAAGGGAAGCGTCACCATCCACTGGGAACCAACCGTCTTCCTGCCATTCCACCCCAATGGAATGAAGTTTGCCGTACAACAGCCCGATGGTTCACTTTTCGACGAGTGGACAGTATATAGCGTTGGAGGCGGAGCACTTTCGGAAGGGGAGGAAGCCAATCCCCTACCCTCCAATAAAGATGGGGAGATATATCCTCTTACCACAATGAAGGCAATTATGGCGTGGTGCCAGGAAACAGGTCACGCTTTCTGGGAATATGTGGAGCAATGTGAAGGGCCGGAAATCTGGGATTACCTGCGAGAGGTATGGCGCGTCATGCAGGAAGCCGTAGAGCGTGGCATCAACCACGAAGGCGTACTCCCTGGCCCTCTCGGACTACAGCGCAAGGCACCCATCTACTACACGAAGGCGAAGGGCTACAAGGCCAACCTACAAAGTTCCGGCCTCGTCTATGCCTATGCCCTTGCCGTTAGCGAAGAGAACGCCTCAGGCGGACTTATCGTCACCGCCCCCACCTGTGGCTCCAGTGGTGTTCTCCCTGCCGTTCTTTATCATTTGGGACATAACCACTTCTTTTCTGAAGAGCGCATCCTCCATGCTATCGCTACAGCAGGACTTATCGGAAACCTCGTCAAGGAGAACGCCAGCATTTCGGGTGCCGATGTGGGCTGTCAGGGAGAAGTCGGTGTGGCAAGTGCTATGGCCTCTGCTGCTGCCTGCCAGCTCTTTGGAGGAAGTGTGTCGCAGATTGAATATGCAGCAGAGATGGGGCTGGAACATCATCTTGGTATGACTTGCGACCCCGTCTGCGGTCTCGTGCAGATTCCCTGCATAGAGCGTAACGCATTTGCCGCTGCTCGCGCCCTTGATGCCAACTTCTACGCTTCCCTTTCCGACGGTCAGCACCGCGTCAGCTTCGACCGCGTTGTGCGTGTCATGAAGCAAACCGGCAAGGACCTGCCTTCCCTCTACAAGGAAACTTCCGAAGGCGGTCTAGCCAAACTCAGCGAAGAGTAACTGGCGAGGCACATTAAGTTTGCCAACGACACGCGTTAACTTTGCCAACGACACGTGTTAAGTTGAGCAACTACACAGGCATAGTCGTAGAACAAAGCGGCAGGCTTGCACGTTGCAAGTCTGCCACTCTATTATTCTTCAAAGAACAACACTTCCTCTGCCTTTCGTGTCTTGGGCGGCACATCAGCGGCGGAAGCATATCCAATAGGGATGATGACGACAGGTTCTTCCGTCTCGGGCATCTGGAAGAGTTCGTGGCAGCGCTGGGCATCGAAGTTACAAACCCAGCAAGAGCCAAGCCCCTGCTCTGTGGCAGCCAGACAAAGATGCTCCACAGCAATGGCCACATCAATGTTGCCGTGAGGCTTGCCATCTGTCCGCACCCATTCCTGCTCATGCAGAACGGAAGCAAGAACATAAAGCGGCGCTTCGTTGAACCACGGACGCGAATAGCAAGACTGCAACTTCTCCCTACCCTCCTGGCTGCGGATGATTCGGAACTTCCACGGCTGCCGGTTGACAGCCGAAGGAGCGAACCGCATACTTTCCTTGAGGTACGCAATCTTTTCTTCCTCTACAGGTTTGTCAAGATAAGAGCGGCAACTGTAGCGGCTATGAATTATATCAATAAGGCGTTCCAAAGCTATTTCTTAAGAACCTTATAAGTCGTCTTTCCGTTCTTGATGATATAT
>JAEEGL015481742.1_pt1 | contig 14648 bp, 21 predicted proteins | sample 9134231 | NCBI WGS metagenome assembly JAEEGL01 (sample SAMN16246548, study PRJNA631951) | gut metagenome | biome: gut microbiome; feature: rumen; material: fiber-attached | host: Bos | place: Iran: Karaj | collected 2018-10 | reverse complement strand
TATTTTCCTAAATCTTTTTTATTTATCACTTCTATATGTTATTTCCTTTATTAAATACATATTATTTAATGGTATTGGTAAATTATCTTTTGTATAGTATGCTACTTCTCTAACAATACCTTCTATTTCATTGTTCTTTTTTTGAATTAACACTTCATCACCTATTTGAAAATCATTCATATCACTTATAGCATAATAAATACTTTTATCTGAAAAGTCTGATTCAACAAAGATTATTCTATAGTATTTATCAACGTCTATTGTTGAAAGCTTTGAGATGATTTTTTCTATTATTCGACCTGATTCACTTTCAATACCTTCCTTTTGCATTAAAGTTTCCAACTGCTCAATTAGTTCAACTATATCAGTATTAATTATAATATCTGTATTTCTAATAAAATTAGCATCACTTTTTGATAATTCATTTAACAATTCTGATTCTTTATTAATATACAATTTAACCACTCCTATAGAATTATATCATAGGTTAATTGAGTTTGATTTATAAGTATTACTATATTTTATATGTAGCATATTACCTAATTGTGCTATACTTGTTGTAGGTGGGTGGTATTAACATGATTAAAGGAAAGAAAAGGAATGGGTTTTTAGATCTGCTAAAACTGATATTTGCATGTATTATAGTTGTCGGTCATGGCGATACAATTTATGGGACAGCATTTCCTAACAAGCTAATACCTATTGCGTCATTCTGTGTTGATTTCTTTTTTATTGTTAGTGGTGCAATGCTATTAAGAAGTTTTGAAAAACAAGACAAAAGTGAATCGGTAGGTAAGGATACGGCTAGTTTTATAAAGCATAAAATTAAAGGCTTGTTACCTAATTATTATGTTGCTTGGATTATTCTTTTTGCACTACTAAATATTGGGCTCCAATTTAAGCAAGTGTTGTTAGGATTTGTTAAGTCTATACCTGAATTGTTGTTTTTGGATATGTCTGGAATCCCAAATAGTCCATATAATGGCAACACTTGGTATATTTCCGCTATGCTTATTTCTATACTGTTGATTTATCCTTTAATAAGAAAAAATAAAGATTTGTTTGTTCGTTATTTTGCACCTTTAATTGCTATATTTGGAATGGGATACATATTATATACGTATCAAAGTACATTAGTGGTTAAACAATGGAACGGTTTTTTGTATTTTGGCTTAATAAGGGGCGTTTCAGAAATATGCTTAGGGTGTATAGTATATGAACTATCCAAGAAGTTAAAAACCATTGATTGGACAAAATTTGGAAAGATCTTGTTAACCATTATAGAAATTTCTCTATATGTTGGTGTTGTTTTATCACTATTTATATATAGTTTAAGATATTATACTTTTGCTTTAATGATTGCTTTAATGATTGCAATATGTATAACGTTGTCTGATATTAGTTACTCAAAAGTATTATTTAGTCACAAAATGTTTAATTGGATGGGCCAATATAGTTATTCACTATATTTAGGTCATAGTATAGCTTATGCTGGAGTATTTAGAACATTGATTTTTAAAAGTAATATGACATATTCTAAAACCCTAATTACTTTCTTTGGAGCTGCGTTGATGGCTGGATTAGTTGTAATGTATTTATCCAAACTATGCTCATACATATGGACAAAGTGTGGATTAAGAATTCGAGGCTTACTAATTAAAAACAGTTGATTATAATAAAAAGCACTACCTTTATGGTTAGTGCTTTTTAACTATCAAATCGTATTGTTTATATAAATATTGAACTCCATTTTCTAGGTGGAAGTAGTGAATTATATAACAAATAAGAAAAACTAATAATATTAATGTAATTAAGATGAATATGCAGTGTACAAGACATAATGCCATGAATAATAAATATAAAATAGCATAAAACAATGTTACTAAAAGATGAATTAATCTTTCATGTTGAAAAAAATTGATTTTTATTAAATGATTGTCAACAACATCTTTTGATATTTTTTTGTTACTATTTATTAAATCATCTATTTCTTTTATATAATTGTATAAATATTTTTTCATTTTAGTCACCTAATAAAATTATAGCATAATTTTTTGCAATATTTTATATAACTTACTATATGCGTTTTTTTACGGTTTCAAAGTACAGTTTATAGGTGTCTGGAAAAGTTAAATTATCTGGCAGAGTATCAGAAAACATCACCTTATTCATTTCTGATTCCTTAGGCAAATCTTCTATCTCTAGTATTTCGCAATAACATAATAGTCCAAAAGTACTGATCTTATAGACACATATTGGCTCAATTTGTATTCTAATTGCTCCAGTTTCTTCATACATTTCTCTTTTGGTTGCTTCTTCCCAAGTTTCACCATCTTCAATGTGTCCTCCAGGTATTTCCCAACCATTACGTTTTTTGTTATATGAAAAGACAAATTTATCCTTATATTTTGATACACATACTACTCTAGTATATTCTTTTTCATCACAATATCCTAAATCATAGATTTTTACTTCTAACATAGATTAATCCTATCTTTCTAATACTTTATTTAATTCTATTTCGGCTTTTTTAACAAAGAAGTTTGATTTATCTATAGGTAAGTCATATTGTAACAAATCTTCTTTTACTTCTTCTATGCTGCTATATGTTCTATCAACATAATCTGGTTTATCTTCATGCTCAATAAGAATGTATTCATCATTCACTAATTGAACTAGTAATTCTGATTTGTTATTACAGTATGCAATACATTTTGCGTGGGTTTTAAATAAAACTTTATAATTAATGGCTTCCATAAAAGAAACAGCTTTATTTATATCATCTATATTGCATTCTGTTTTGCTTTGCTTAATAATGTCACCATTGGGAGCATATTCTTTCTTTTTATATAATAATGATTTTTTAACTCCTGGTATGTCTCTTACTAATATACATTTACTAAGTATTTCTAAATTTGATAATTTATCAAGATTGATAGACTTATCAATCATATAAACATCATTTAATTCAAATTGATCTGTTACTTTAAATTTGTGTTTAACCAAATTTTTTTCTAAAGTGTTAAAATCACTTGTTACTAATACTGTTATTTCATTTCCCATATACTTCCCTACCTAACAATTATGTGTTTAAAAAATCTTTCTTGAAATTCACAAAGGGCATTAATAGCATCATCGCTATACTCTTTTTCTTCTGGAACAACAACTAATTTATCGTCATCATCATTAGTTCTGTGAATAATTGCTATACACTTTCCAGTAAACTCTTTTACGGGTTCAAATACCCCTAAAAGATAAGCGTCTAATTCTTCACCATCACCACTTACTGTGTTTGGTACATATCCATAATTAACCGGATATATAAAGCCATGTTTTGGGTGTTTTGTTCCAAATTCTCTGTCGATTTTTATTGATACTATTTTCCCAATATAATCGCTATTTTTCATAAAAATTCCTTTCTAAGATTTATTTGAATACATTATATAATAAATAGTTATGATAGAAAAGATATTGATTAAAAAAATCTAACAAAGTTAGATCTTTTATATTTTGATATCCTCATTTTCAAAGTCTTCGCCCATTAATAATTCGTGGATAGCTTCTTCGCTATTATCTAGGTATACTTCCTCAATTCTATCTACACGACATCTTTCGGATAACAATATTGCTTTTACTTTTGTAACTGCTTCATCAATTTCATCATTAGTTACGACGTAATTATACTTTGTTACTTCATTTATTTCTTGATAAGCAGCTGTAAATCTTTTAAGTATTTTATCCTTTGATTCTGTTTTTCTTCCAACCAATCTATTTCTTAATTCTTTCATACTAGGCGGTAAAACGAAAATACATATAGCTTCAGGAATTAATTCTTTTACTTTTAATGCTCCTTGGACCTCGATGACTAAAAAAACATCGATTCCTTTTTTTAGTTTTTCTTCTATATCTGCCTTTGGAGTTCCATAGTAATTATCGTTATATTTAGCATATTCTAAAAGTTCGTTATTTTTAATCTTTTCCTCGAATTCTTTTTTAGATAAAAAGTAATATGTTTTTCCTTCTTCGTCACCTGGGCGCATATCTCTTGATGTACATGAGATACTTAACCAGGCGGATTTGTTTTTTTCTAAGTATTTAGCTACGATAGAATCTTTGCCACAACCGGAAGGACCACTAATAACAACTAAAGAACCTCTTTCTTTTTGCTTAATTATATTGCTCATATTATTCTCCTTTAGAGTATTATAGTATATAAAAAGTAATTGTCAAATAACAATTACTTATTTTGATTATTAATAAAGTTTATAACGTTATTAATGTCTTTTTCAGAGACATATGGAGTTTGAAGGTCGATTATATCGTGTCCTAAACATTTTATTAAAGCTTCTCCAAAAACGGTTAATAAATCAGCTTCATTTATTTTAACATATAAAGCTTGTTCTTTGTCGGCTAAATCATAAGTTATTACATAGTTAAATGCTCTTATAAAAAACAAAGATAATCTTTCTTTTAGGCTTGAACTAGTTGCCATAATGGTATGGATTCCGTATCTATATCCGTCGTTTATGATTTCAAACATCATTTTTTCAAACCCTTTGTCTTCCATCAGTTCTGCTGCTTCATCGATTGCAATAACAATGTGAGGAATTTTGTTTGGACTTAATTCGTTATACTCACCAATATTTCTTGCTTTGGCGTCCAACAATAAATCTTGCCTGTTTTCTAGTTCTTTTTTGATATTCTCTAATTCAAATAATGCTTCTTCTTTGTTGTTGATTGTCGGTTTTATCATGTGAGGTATATTATTATATGGAGACAATTCAACTCCTCTAGGATCAATAAACAAAAATTTTAATTCGTCAGGTGTATTTTTTAAAAGCATACTTATTATAATGGAGTTTAATAAAACAGTTTTACCACTTCCGGTTTCTCCAAGAATTAGAATGCTTGATTTTTTTTCTAAATCAATAAAGTATTTGTCTTCGCTATTTAACCCTATAGGAAATAATAGCTTTTTATTTAAGTCTTTTTTATATGTTAACTTGCTTAAACTATAATAATTATTGTTATCTTCTAAGTCGCTACTTTTCTCTTCTAATAATGATTTGTCTGGTAAAATATATGACATAAAAACACCTCTTTACTCTTCTTTATATTATCATAAATATTCGTTAAATAGAATATTTTTCTTGAACTATTATAACTATTTTGCTAGTATATCAAAGGGCATTAAAAGAAAGGAAGGGTAATATGTTAAAACATATCAAGAGGTATGAACTAACTGATGGGTTAACTGCTGAAGATTTAGAAAGCAAAGGCTTTAAAAAGTTTGAGCGTTTATCTTCGGAAAATAAAATAACTTATTATAATAAAAATTCATGTCTATATAATGATATAGAAGTATTTGTTGATATCATTATTAATGATGATGGATCTTTATCATTCGATGATTGTGAAAACGTTTTAGTTATGGATGATAGATTTGGTCAACCTTATACTCCATTTTATGATAATAAGTTGTTTCATTTTCTAAGCTATATTATTTTTAGGTATAACGAATTTATGGATAGCTTAGTTGAAGATGGAATATTAAAGCCAAAAACATTGGAAGAGGAAATGACTAGGAAACTAGAAAAATAAAAGACTTCATATTGAAGCCTTTTTTAATTAATATCAATGTATTTAATTGTTTCTTTTTCTTTTTCTTTAGGAACAGAAATTGTTAATGTTCCATTGGTAAAATCTGCTTTAATATCCTCTTCACTGATGTTTCCAACATAGAATTCTCTATCACATTTTTGATAAGAGTGTCTTTCTCGATGAATATATTTTTTGTTTTCATCAGTTTCATCAAAAGATTTTTCGGCAGATACTTTTAGATATCCATTGTCTAATGATATTTTAATATCATTTTTATTAAATCCTGGAACATCAAGTTCAATATTATATCTTCCTTCTTTCTCGTAGATATCACATCTCATCATTTTGTTGCCTTTCTTTGGTTCTAAATCATCAAAGAAATCATTAAAAAACAATTTTCCTGGTAACATTACTGTCACTTTCCTTTCTAAATACATAATATCACTATAATTAGCACTTGTCAACATTAAGTGCTAATTATGGGTAAAAAAATAAATAGTATTGCTACTATTTAGATTTCTTTTTCTTGCAGTTATCGATATTTATTAATTTTACTTTAACGCCTTTTTCTCTTGCAAACATTTTTTTAACACCTTTTGGTAAATGCTTTTTATAAACTTTCATAATAGTCCTCCTTCAAGTCGTATGTATTATATCATCTTTCTATATATTTAACAAGCTTTGCGTGAACAACCATTTTTACTTCGTGATTATGACATGTTGATAAGGTTAAAATTTTATCATCTTTAGATACACTAACATCTATATCTAGTTCATTTCGGCTAGTAATCAACTCAATAAATTTTTCCTTTTCTTTATCTGATGCAAATTCCGTTTTTATATAATCTGATGTGTTTGGAACGGTGTAAGCACTAAATATTTGGTATGTCATATTTTTAGTTGGTGTAGAAAGTAGCACAAATTGATTTTCTTTTTTATCTATATATCCTTTTTTTAATACTTTTCCCAAAGTTCCAAATATGGTCTTATCTTTTCTTCCATGACCATAAATTATGGTATTAAAATCTTCGAAGTTGGCATTGTTTCTATAATCTAGAAATACCCAACCACCACCATTACTCTTTTTGTTATATGTATGTTTTAGATAATAATTATTATCTTTGTGTTGAACAAATGGGTAATTAATATTTGTGTTATTTACCTTTAGCCATCCTTTTGTCTCATTGTTGGTTTTTAAAAGTTCATCAAAGTTGACACTTATTAAATCTACATCTTTATATAAACGGTAGTAGTCTGGATCAGTTTCAATTATTTTGGCTTCATCATCTTTTATGATGCTTACTTTTGTGCTTTTAGAAATTGTCTGTATTTCATCATTTGCTACTTTGCTATCGACAAACCACATCATAACTTTAGTGAAAGAGAAAATAAACAAACCACCAAATATTAGTAATAATATTTTTTGAATTATTTGACTTTTTTTCATACTTTTCTCCTGTTAGATATTTTATCACACTTGGAAGTTTTATTAAACAAAAATAACTAGCACACGATATTGACAAGTGCTAATTATTTTGATACAACTGTAATAGAAAAGAGTGATTATATGAAGAAAAAAGAATTTAAATCATCTAGTAAGAGAGTTTTAGATTTGATGATTAATTCTATTTATACTAATAAGGAGATATTCTTAAGGGAGTTATTATCTAATGCAAGTGATGCTATAGATAAACTGTATTATCGTTCTTTAACCGACAAGAGTCTAAATGTTGATAAGAGTGATTTGAGAATTACTATCGAAGCTGATAAGGATAACAGAATGCTTACTATAACAGATAATGGCTGTGGAATGACTGAAGAAGAATTAGAAAATAATTTAGGCACAATAGCTGAATCTGGCTCTTTAAAGTTTAAAGAAGAAAACGATGGTAAAAATGATGCCCAAATAATAGGTCAATTTGGTGTTGGCTTTTATTCTGCTTTTATGGTTTCTAAGAAAGTTGAAGTAATAACTAAGAGCGTTAATAGTGATGATGCTTATATATGGAGTAGTGAAGGCACTGATGGGTATACTATTGATAAAACAAGCAAAGAATCTAATGGTACAATAATAAAATTATATTTAAAAGATGATTTAGAAGAAGAAAACTATAGTGAGTTTTTAGAAGAATATAAGATAAGAGGTTTAGTAACAAAATATAGTGACTATTTAAGATATCCAATTATGATGGAAGTAGAAAACTCAAGATTAAAAGATGGATCAGATTCTGAGTATGAAACTTATAAAGAAGAAGCCACTTTAAACAGTATGATTCCATTATGGAAAAAGAATAAAAAGGATATTACAAAGGAAGAATATAATAATTTTTATACTAGCAAATTTATGGATTATGAAAATCCATTAAAAGTTATTCATACAAGTGTAGAGGGACTTGCTAGTTATAAAGCTATATTATATATTCCTTCTCATGCGCCATTTGATTACTATAATAAGGAGTATAAAAAAGGCTTACAATTATACACCAACGGTGTACTTATTATGGATAAATGTGAAGAGCTACTTCCTGATTATTATAGCTTTGTCAAAGGTGTTGTGGATTCTGATGATTTGATATTAAATATTTCTAGAGAAACGCTTCAAAATGATCGTCATGTAAAACAAATTGCTAAATCATTAGAAACAAAAATTCATAATGAGTTGTTAGATATGCTTAAGGATGATAAAGAAAATTATAAAGAGTTCTTTAAGGCTTTTGGTAATCAAATTAAGTTTGGTGTTTATAACTTTTATGGAGCAGATAAGGATAAACTAAAAGATTTATTAATATTTTATTCAGCTTCTAAAAAAGATTTTATTACACTTGATGATTATGTTAAGAATATGAAGAAAAAACAAGAGCATATTTACTATGCTTGTGGAGAAAGCATTGAAAAGATATCACTTATTCCTCAAGTTGAACAAGTACTTAATAAAAAGTATGATGTTTTATATTTAACTGATTACGTTGATGAGTTTGCTCTTCAAATGTTACAAACATTTGATGAAAAGCCATTTAAAAACGTATGTAGCGAAGATTTAGACTTAGATACAAAAGAAGAAAAGAAACAAATTGAACAAGCTAATACTGATAACGAAAAAATGCTAAAAGCCATCAAAGAAGCCTTAACTGGTGAAGTTGAAGAAGTAAAACTTACTAACAAATTAGTTAATCACCCAGTGTGTTTAACTAGTCAAGGTAATGTATCAGTAGAAATGCAAAAGGTATTGAATGCTATGCCTACTGATGAAAAAATAAATGCTAAGTTAGTATTGGAAATAAATGTAAATCATCCAATATTAGAAAAACTAAAAAAAGTTTATAAAAAAGATAAAAATTTATTTAACGATTATGCTAAAGTTTTATATTCCGAAGCAAGGTTAATTGAAGGATTAACGATTGACAATCCAACGGAAATTTCTAATATTATTTGTAACATTATAAGCAAATAATTTGCTATAATAGATACAGGAGGAAGTATGGAAAAAGCAAAAGTTTATTATACTAAAAACATTACACCTGATGGATTAAATAAGATTTATGATGCTTTAGGCGTTGAATTAAAAGGAAATATAGGAATAAAGGTCTCAACCGGAGAAAGAGGATCAAAAGGTTATTTAAAAGCAGATCTTATTAAACCATTTGTTGATAGGTTAAATGCAACTATAATTGAATGTAATACTGCATATCCTGGTGCAAGAAATGAAGCTATAGAGCATTTAGAAGTAGCAGAAGAACATGGATTTACTAAGATGGGACAAGGCGTTGAAATAATGGACGGAATTGGAGAGTTTAAAATTCCAGTTCATAAAGGTAAACACCTAAAATATGATATTATCGGAGAAGGATTTAAACATTACGATTCTATAATAAATCTTGCCCATGGCAAAGGTCACGCTATGGGAGGATTTGGAGCAAATCTTAAAAACCAATCTATTGGTATAGCTTCAAGAAATGGAAAGGCTTATATTCATAGCTGTGGACAAGATGAAAATCCTGATACTGCGTGGGGAAGACCTTATGAACAAATAGAATTTATTGAATCTATGGCTGAAGCAGCAACAGCTGTTGCTGATTATTTAAAAGAAAATAATAAACAAATAGTTTATATAACTGTAATGAACGCTTTATCTGTAGATTGCGATTGCGATAAGAATCAAGGAGATCCTGTAATGGAGGATTTAGGTATAGTAGCATCACTTGATCCAGTTGCTAATGATCAAGCATTTATTGATATGATATGGAGTAGTACTGATCCAGGTGCAGATGAGTTAAAAGAAAGAATAGATAGTAGATTAGGAAGAGAGATACTTCCATATGCAGAATCTTTGGGATTAGGAACTAGAGAATACGAACTTATTAACATTGATTAATGTAAATAAATAATAATTTACTTGCAAAGAAATATATATATGATATAATACTTTTGCATGTGAGCAACTATGTTATGGACATAACATGGCGAAAGGAGATAGTGTATGAAAGCAAATATCCATCCAGAAATGAAAGATTGCGTTGTAACTTGTGCTTGTGGAGCATCTTTTACTACTAAATCAACTAAAGATAAAATTGATGTTGAAGTTTGTAGTGAATGTCATCCATTCTATACAGGAGCTCAAGGTAGAGCAAAGAAAACTGGTAAAATTGAAAAATTTAACCGTAAGTATGGAATTAATACTGAAGATAAGAAAAATTAATAAAAGTCACATAGTGACTTTTTTCTTTTAAAAAATTTCATTGTTAGTTATAATAAAAATAGGAGATGATTAGATGAAAGTGTTTATTGGAGCCGATCATGGTGCTAAAGATTTAGAAAGTAAAATAGTGGAGTATTTAAAGGAACAAAATATTGATATTACAAGCATTTGCCTTCCTGTAATGGATGGAAATGATGATTTTACTGATTATGCATTTTTACTTTGTAAGGAAGTATTAAAAGATAAAGATAATAATTTAGGAATACTTATTTGTCGCGATGGAATAGGCATGAGCATAGTAGCTAACAAAGTAAAGGATATTATTTGTGCTAGAGTATTATCAGAAAAAGAAAGCATTAAGGCTAAAAACCATAGTGGTGCAAATGTTATTGCTCTAGGCAGTGAAAATGATGTGTCTTGGGAAGAAAATAAAAAGATAGTAGATGCATTTATTAATACTAGTTATCCAACAGAAGAAAGACGAATAAGAAGAGTTTCTAAGATGATAGAAATTCAAAATGGAACATATAATGGACTATAAGATTTATATTTATGTAATATGTATATTCTTAAGTGCATATGCTATATCAGGAATTAATTTTAATAATGTGTTTAGAAAGAATAAAGTAATAGAAGCTAGATTGTTAGTATTATTATTAAGTTTAGCTTTAGGTTATTTAGTAGGGAGTCTAGTAATATCATTTGTTAGTTAGGAGACCTTATGAAAAACAAAATATTGCTCTTTATTGTTTTTATATTAACTATAGTAGAAGTAATTAGTTTGAAGTTTAAAAATCAAACTAATTTTTCTTTGCCTAAAAAAGAAGAACTAGTAAAAATAAATATTAAAAACACAAAAACAAATAATATAAGCGAGGAAGAACTAGAAGATTATATAGTTGGAGTAGTAGGAGCTGAAATGCCTGCTTCATTTGCTGAAGAAGCTCTAAAAGCTCAAGCTGTTGCTTCAAGAACTTATGCACTATATAAAATTAAACACTCAAACAAAGAATATGATGTTGTGACTGACGTATCTAATCAATCTTATCAAACTTTAGAAGAGTTAAGAAATAAGTGGGGAAAGGACTTTGAACTATACTATAATAAAGTTAAAGGTGCTGTAATTAGTACTAAAGATGAAATAATGACTTATAATGATGAAGTAATTATTGCATATTATTTTGCTATGAGTAATGGTTATACCGAAGATGGATCTTTAGTCTTTAATGAAGAAAAGCCTTATTTAAAGAGTGCTAAATCACTGTGGGAAGATGAATCATTAAAAAACTTTACTGTTCAAAAGAAGTATTCTAAAAAAGAGTTTGCTGATTTATTAGGAGTAGGTGAAGATGTAAGTATTACAGATATAAAAAGATCACCTACAAATAGGGTGATTTCTCTTAAAATAAATAATCAGGAATTTTCTGGTACTACCATTAGAAAAAAGTTAAGCCTTAGATCTACTGATATGGATTTTAAAATAGATGAAGAAAATATTATTGTTACAACAAAAGGATATGGACATGGAGTAGGAATGAGTCAATATGGGGCTAATCTCATGGCCAAAGAAGGATATAACTACAAAGACATTCTTAAACATTATTATGAAGGTACTAAGTTATCCAAAATTAAGGTATAATTATAAAAAAATAATCCAACCTTTAAATAGAAAGGATGGATTATATGACTAAAAGAAAACTAAGAGGTTTTGTCTTGCCTACACTTTATACAATAACTATATTGGTAGTAATGCTAGGAGTAGGTTTCTTAGTAAGTGGATTAAATAAAAACTATTCTAATTATGTATTTGGAACAAGAGTAATAAAAGACAATTTAGTGCCGGTTGTAACAACTGAAGAGGAACAAATTATAAAGCCATATGCTGATGAATCAGTAACTATATCAAAATCTTTTTATGATATAAAAGCAGATGAAAAAACCCAACAAAATTCTTTGATTTACTATCAAAAAACTTACATGGAAAATACAGGGGTGTTATATACTAGCGAAAAAGCATTTGATGTTATGGCAGTATTAGATGGAACAATTAAGGATGTTAAAACCGATGAGTTACTTGGAAATGTTGTTGAAATTGAACATAATAATAATTTAGTAACAGTTTATTACTCCTTATCAGATGTGGAAGTAAACAAAGGAGATAAAATTATTAAAGGTCAAACTATTGGACAAAGTGGTTCAAACAAGTTAGAAAATGAGAAAGATAATTGTCTACTATTTGAAGTTTATTACAAAGGTAATTTATTAAATCCCGAATCTTTTTATAATATGAATATTAATGAATTATAATAATATGATATTGTTAGGGGATAACATGAAATATCATATAAAAAATAGAGTTTTACAAGAAGCAATGTGCTTTATTAATACTAAAAAAACCATTAGGGAAGTAGCGAATATTAAAAATGCTAGTAAAAGCACTGTTCATAAAGATTTAAAAGAAAGACTACCTTTAATAGATAATACATTATCTATTAAGGTAAATGCCTTACTAGAAACCCACTTAAAAACTAGACATATCAAAGGTGGAGAGAAAACAAGAATGAAGTTTAAAAGTATAAAGTAGTTTGCTTATAGTACAAAAACGACATCAAATGATAATTGTTATTTACCAATAAATAGCCAAAAAAAGCTATTAAAAAGTTTGCTAAACGCAACTATTTTAGTTGCGTTTTTTAATTGTGTTCGTTATAATTATTCTTGTGCGCTAAAGTAAGGGTGAGGTTAATTGATTAAGTTTGTAGTAGTTGATGATGATAAAGAAAATATAAAAGAAGTTAAAGATATTATTAGAAAAGTAACATTTAATATAGATGAAGAAATAAAAATTAATACATATGATAAGTTTGATTTAAAACTAAGTAACGAAATAAATAATGTATCTGAAAGAAAGATTTATATTTTAGATATTGAATTAGATGGTAATAAAAGTGGTATTCAAATAGCTGAAATGATTAGAACTAACGATTGGGAAAGTCAAATTATATTTATGACTAATCATGATAAGATGTTTGAAACAGTATATCGAAAAGTATATGAAGTATTTGATTTTATTGAAAAGTTTCATGAGTTTGAATCTAGATTAATTAAAGATTTAAAACTAATATTGAATAAAGATTTTAATAACAAGTTATTTGTATATAAAAGCCGTAATATTGATCTAAAAATATATTTAAAAAATATCTTATATATCTATAGAGATAAAGAAGAAAGAAAAGTAGTAGTTGTTACTGACAATAATAAGTTTGTTGTATCTTTAGGTATTCAAGATATTTTGAGTTACTTAGATAGTTCATTTGTTATTACTCATAGAGCTTGTATAGTAAATAAAACAAGAGTTCAAAAATATAATTGGTCTGAGAAGTATTTTGTTTTAGATAATGGTGAACGTGTAGATATGTTATCTAAAAAGTACAAGAAAGATGTGTTAAATAATGAGTGTAAGTAATGCAGTTAATATATTAGGGACTTTTATTAGTTATTTAAATGTAGCTCTTATCTATTGCAAAATAACTAAGTTGAAGTTCAAACCAAATTTGATATTCTGGATGTTGTTAATTATGATGTCCGGTATAAATGTTTTAGTAATACCTTTACTTCCGCTATTTATTAAACCGATAGCAAGTTTAATATTTTTAGCAACATCCATATATCTTATATCTAAAACAAATTTAAAGAATGTTATATATTATGTCTTTACTATATGGTTTGTAGGAGTATTTTTAGACATCTTATTTATGACATTGTTTTCATTAGTTTTTGAAAATGTTTTACAACATCATCCAAATATAGGACTAAGCATTATTTCAATCTTTTTACAATTACTTCTAAATTTATTTTTTAGAATTAGATTTGTAAACAAAGCAGTAATTAAAATAAAAGAAAAATATGATGCGGTAAAAGGAATAATATGGATTTTCCTTTTACTAATATTTCTAATTGTTTTATTTGGCATATTTGTATTTACTAAAAGGAATTCTTTAGAATTACAATTAATATTTATATTTCTTTTAGTTATATCAGTCTTTTTAGCTAGTTTAATAATAAAGATTATGTATGATGAGAAGATTTATAAAAATACTGTTGATAACTTGTTAGATAATAATAAATATTATTTAGAAGTTAATAACCAAGACAGAGTTTTTAAACACAATATAATTCATAGACTTAACAGTATTAAATCAGTTGGTGATAAAGACGCTAATAAATTGATTGATGACTTAATAGATGACTATAATCTAAATAGTATGCCAAATATGAGTATAGATATTTTGCCTAATGGTATTAACGGAATAATAAGTAGAATCATTTATGGTAGAAAAATAGATGGTCT
>JAEEGL015435726.1_pt1 | contig 14648 bp, 13 predicted proteins | sample 9134231 | NCBI WGS metagenome assembly JAEEGL01 (sample SAMN16246548, study PRJNA631951) | gut metagenome | biome: gut microbiome; feature: rumen; material: fiber-attached | host: Bos | place: Iran: Karaj | collected 2018-10 | reverse complement strand
CCTTTTCCGTTGGGGGGACGGCTCACCAGAGAGCCGGGGTCAGGGACCAGTATTTCTGCAGAGAGGAGGCACCGTTCCAGGTCATGTAGCCGCCGGTGCAGCCGGCGTCCTCCAGGGCACGGATCTCCGCGCCCACCTCGTCGGGGCCGTAGGTGTTGTAGGGCTCCCACAGGGCGTCGTAGGCCTGGATCCAGGTGCGGACCGCGGCGGGAGTGCCCGGCGTCTCGGCCTGGCGGTACATGGCGGCGCCGGCGAAGGTATAGACCGTGTCGTAGGGGTGCTCCCAGGGCAGGTAGTCGCCTACGGCGCCGTAGTGGTCGGGATAGGGCATGGCGGAGATGGCGTCCACCACGGCGCTGATGGCCGGCCAGTACTGGCCGTAGGAGGTGACGTAGGCCATGGCGCATTCGCCGAACACGTCGGCGGAGATGTACACGCCCTTGTCGTGGAGACGGCGGGCGGCATAGGCCAGGAAGCGCTGGACCGCCTGGGCCTTGTTTTCGCCGTAGGTGTTGTGGTAGTCGATAACGCCGGAGTCCTCATAACGCCAGGCGCCGTCGGGGAAGCGGACGTAGTCGAACTGGATCTCGTTGAAGCCCATCAGCTCCGCGGCCTCCACCGCCAGATCCACCTTGTACTGCCAGACCCGGCGGTTATAGACACTGGGCCAGTACATGCCGGTGATCATCAGGGGGGCGCCGGAGGTGTCGGAGATCACGCACTCCGGGTGGTCCTCCGGCAGATAGGGGTCGTTGAAGGCGGTGATGCGGCCGATCACGTAGTAGCCGGCGGCCTTCAGCTTGGCCACGCCGTCCCGGTAGGACTCCAGGGAGTTGTAGCCGGCCTTGTAAGACGTGGGACAGAAGGCCTCCATCACCGGGGACTTGTAGCCCACGGCGCCGCCGTCTATCACGTCCACCACGAAGGCGTTGATGCCGCAGCTGTCGGCCACGGCGATGTAGTCGTCCACGTAGTCGATGCAGGCCACGTTCAGATACAGGGCCTTCACGGAATCGGGCATGGGGTTGTCCGCGAAGACGGGCTTGTCCCAGGGCTCGAAGTCCAGGGTGCCCGCGTCGCCGCCCCCATAGGAGTCGCCCCGGGCGGCGTGGAGGGCCTCCAGGTCCGGGTCCGAAACGGCGGAGGCCTCGTCGGCGGTGAGGGCGATCAGGTCGGCGGCGATGTAGCCGCCCTCCACCCGGTACCGCTCCACGGAGCCGTCGGCGTTCAGGCCGGCATAGCCGGTGACGGGGAGCTCCTGGCCCCGCCGGACCAGGTCGCCCGGCACCACGCCGGATTCGTCCAGCAGATTCATGGTGCGGCGGGCGTAGACGGCGGGGGTGGTGACCACGGAGGCAAGGTCGGACACCAGGTTCTCCTCCGGGATCCAGGCGTAGCTCTCCGTTTCCTCGTCCAGCAGGATCCGGGGCATAAGAGGGCGCTCCGGCTCCTCCCCCTCGGCGGGCGGGACCAACTCCTCCACCACCCGTCGCACCTCCGCGCCGCGGGTGAAGGTCATCTCCGCGGGCTGGCCCTCGGCGTCGTACACGGTGGCGACGGCCGTCTCCGTGGGAGAGGCTACGTACATGGTCTCCAGCTCCATGGGCTCCGGCTCGGGGTCGGGGTCCGGCTCCGGATCGTGCAGAAAGTGGATGCCCAGGGCGATGCCCGCCGCCACGATGATGAAAACTGCCAGTATGGGGATCAGGGGAGATCTTCTCTTCCTTCTGCGCCGCCGGGCCGTCTGCGTGCCGGTCTCCGAACGGCTCTCCGGCCGAGCCTGCGTGGTTGACATAACTGCTTTTCCTCCCGCGTTTTTTCTTTCGGCTCTCTATTATACGGGAAGGTTTCGAAAAAATCCACTGAAATCTTCGGATAAGTGCGGTCAATCGCCGCATTTTTCGTTTTTTCCTCTTTTTGGGTGGACATCCGGCCGAAGACATGCTATACTGCTATTTGTAGTATTATGTCAATCTATCGCTTCGGACGGGTGAGACGATGGGAAGAAAAACCACCAAAAAATATAGCCGGCTCCTGCTGAGCGGTATTCTGCTGCTGGCCCTGGCGCTGGGCTGCGTCAGGCCGGCCTGGGCCGCTACGGCGGACGAACTGGAGGAGTCCCTGCTGGGAGAGCTGAGCGCCCACTATGAGTCCAACGGGGACCCCGGCTGCATCTCCGACGGCAGCGACGCCGGCGGCAAGTCCTACGGCATGTATATGCTGGCCAGCAACGCCGGCACGCCCTGGCGCTTTTTCCAGTGGTGCAAGGCCTCCTCCGACGCCTACTATCAGTACGTGGGCGTCGCCCTCGACGCGGCTTATTACGCCGGCGGAGCGGGCTACGGCGCCAAATTCGACGCCACCTGGCGCCGGCTGGCCCAGGAGGATCCGACGGCCTTCGCCCACGTCCAATGGGACTTTATCCGCACGGACTTCTACGTGGCGAGCCTCCGCAAGATCGAAGAGGCCGCGCCCGACTTTGACATCTCCCGCTACAGCATCGCCCTGCGGAACGTGATCTGGTCCCGGGCCGTACAGCACGGCGTCGGCTATTACAGCAGCCCCGAGGACAAGAGCAGCGCCGTGGGACTCATCGTGGCCGCCATGAACGACCTGGGCACCTACACGCCCCAGGAGGCGGATCTGATCGACGCCATCTACGCCCGCAGCGGCGCGGTGACGGACGACGGCTACTACGTCATGTACGGCGAAACCGCCATGCGGTACGGCGTCGCCGGGAAGGCCCTGGTCTATTTCAGCGGGAACAGCTGCGGCATCCAGCTGGGCGTCTACAAGCGGCTGCGGTACGACGAGCCCGCGGCAGCCCACCTGATGCTGGCGCAGTACGGCGGAGAGGACACCGCCGACACCAACGTCCTCAACGGCATGGGGGTTTACGCCGGGAGCTATCCCACCTACGAGTGCCAGCTCTCCCCGGGCAACTCCTACTTCAACTTCGGCGGGATCCTGCGGGGGCCCTATCCCATCACGTCCGTCACGGCGGCTATCCTGTATTCCGACGGCAGCTCCTTCTGCAGCCACACCGACTATCCCGACGCCCGCTACTACGATCTGAGCCAGCTGGACAGCTACATGCTGTACAGCAGGCTGCCCGCCGGCGAATACATGACGTCCATCATCGCCAAGGACTCCGCCGGCAACTACTTCTCCGACTCCATCCCCTTCCGGGTCGGCGCACAGGACGGCGTCTGGGTGCGGATCGACGGCGAGTGGTACTATGAAAAGGGCGACGGCTCCTACGCCACCGGCTGGTACATGATCAGCGGAGACTGGTACTACTTCGACGACGAGGGCGTCATGCAGACCGGATGGCTCCTCTACAACGGCGTACAGTACTATCTGAAGAGCTCCGGCGCCATGGCCGTCGGCTGGCAGCTGATCGACGGCACCTGGTACTACTTCGGCAGCGGCGGCGCCATGAAGACCGGCTGGCAGCTGATCGGCGGCAAGTGGTACTACTTCGACAGCAGCGGCGCCATGCAGACCGGATGGCTCACCATAGGCGGCAAGGAGTACTACCTCCTGCCCTCCGGCGCCATGGCCGTGGGCCTGGTACGGGTGGGCGACGACTGGTGCTACTTCGACGAGAACGGCTGTCTGACGGAGACCTACCACGAGCCCGCGGGCTGGCTGGAGATCCGGGGCGAATGGTACTACTTCGACGAGTCCCACAATATGCAGACCGGGTGGCTGACCCTGGACGGCAAGATCTATTACTTCAACGGCCAGGGCGTCATGCAGACCGGCTGGCAGACCATAGACGGCAGCCGCTACTTCTTCGGCGACGACGGCGCCGCCAGGACCGGGTGGCTGGAGATCGACGGGGCGCGGTACTACTTCCACGACGACGGCGCCATGGCTGTGGGCTGGCTGACCCTGGACGGCAAGATCTATTACTTCGGCGACGAGGGCGTCATGCAGACCGGCTGGCAGACCATCGACGGCAGCCGCTACCTCTTCGGCGACGACGGCGCCGCCAGGATCGGGTGGCTGGAGAGCGACGGAACTTGGTACTTCTTCGACGACGACGGCGCCATGCGGATCGGCTGGCTCTTCTACAACGGCGTGCAGTACTACATGAAGAGCAGCGGCGCCATGGCCACCGGCTGGATCACCATCGACGGCGACTGGTACTATTTCAACAACGGCGGCGGCATGAAGACCGGCTGGCTCCTCTACAACGGCGTCTGGTACTATCTGAAGGGCGACGGCGTCATGGCCACCGGCTGGCACCAGATCGGCGGCGTATGGTACTACTTCAACGGCGGCGGCGCCATGAAGACCGGCTGGCTCCTCTACGGCGGCGACTGGTACTATCTGAAGGGCTCCGGCGCCATGGCCACCGGCTGGCACCAGATCGGCGGGGCCTGGTACTACTTCTACAGCAGCGGCGTCATGGCCCACGATTGCTGGATCGGCAATTATCACGTCAACTCGGACGGCCGCTGGGACAACCCCTGATACGCACCGCAGCAAAAAAGGACGACGGGAATTCCCGTCGTCCTTTTCTCGGTTTTTTCCCGGTTTTTTCCGGTTTTTCCGGTCCTCAGTAGTCCACCTTCATCAGGCAAAGGCCCTCCGGCGGGGCCGTGGGGCCCGCCTGCTTCCGGTCCCTGGCGGCCAGGATCTCCGCGACGCGCTCCGGCTCCCAGAAGCCCCGGCCCACCTCCAGCAGGGTGCCCACCATGATGCGGACCATGTTCTGAAGGAAGCCGGTGCCGTGGAAGGTGAAGATCACCCGGTCCCGGCGGCGCTCGATCAGGATGGAGTCCACCGTGCGGACGGTGGATTTTTTCATATAGGGGTTGCCGCAGAAGGAGGCGAAGTCGTGCTCCCCCTCCAGGTACGCCGCCGCGCAGCGCATCCGCTCTACGTCCGGCGAGTAGTCCAGCACCGTCACGTAGCGGCGGTCGAACACCGGCTTGACGGGGCCGTCGAAGCAGGTGTAGCGGTAGGTCTTGCCCAGGGCGTTGTACCGGGCGTGGAACCGGTCGGCGCAGGGCTTCACCTCCCGGACGGCGATGGCGTCGGGCAGGTAGCGGTTCAGATAGCTCCGGATCTCCTCCGGGGTCCTGTCCGTGTCCAGCACGGCGCTGGCGGTCATGGCCCGGGCGTGGACCCCGGCGTCGGTCCGGCCGGCGCCGATCACCTCCACCGGCCCGCCGGTCAGCTCCGACAGGACGCTCTCCAGCTTGCCCTGGATGGTGTCCCGGCCCGGCTGGCGCTCCCAGCCGTAAAAGCGGGTGCCGTCGTAGGCCACGGTCAGCTTGTAGTTCTGTTTCACGTCCGCCTCCTTACAGCCAGCCCATCAGACGGGCGAAGTCGTACAGCAGCTTGCAGCCGTAGAAGATGATCACGGCGCCGCAGATCTTGTTGATAACGGTCAGCACCTTCTCGTTGAACCGGGCGCCCAGCAGGGAGATCACCGTGGTGATCCCCAGGAACCACAGCACCGAGGCCGAGGCGAAGCCGCCGATGAAGAAACGGTCCGTCCCCGCCGGGAGACTGGCCCGGAAGGCGCCCAGCATCATGGTGCCGTCGATGAGGGCCTGGGGGTTGAACCAGGTGACCACGCAGGCGGTGGCCGCGGCCCGCCACAGGGGCACGTCCACGCTGCGGCCGCCCTCCAGACCGGCCCTGGAGCGCAGGAGGCCCACGCCGATATAGACGACGATGGCGCCGCCCAGGGCCAGGATCACCTTCTGCAGCCAGGGCAGAGCCGACATCAGGGCGCCGGCCCCCAGGAAACAGGCCAGGCCCAGGGTCACGTCGAAAAAGATGACGATCAGCGCCGTCAGATAAGCCCGGCTCCGCTTCCGGGTCAGGGCCGTATTGATAACAAAGAGGTTCTGGAGGCCGATGGGCGCCACGTAGGCCAGGCCCATGGTCAGGCCCTGGAGATAGACGTTCATGTTCGAGATCCTCCTGTGGGGGGCTGCCCTTATCATAGCAAAAACCGCGGCAAATGCAAGCACGAAAAGAGGGCAGACGCTCCGCGTCTGCCCTCCGGGCTGTTCGGTTCCGTCCGGTTTTACTCCGCGATACGCTTGATGAAGCAGCGGCGGCGCTTGTGCTGCTCCAGTTCCGTGCCCTTCCACTGGTCCTGGACCTTCTCGTTGGTCTCCAGCATGGGGCCGGTCTCGGCGTGCTTGATGCCCATCTCCACGCAGCCCCGCAGCACCTTGTTGATGGCCACGGCGTTGACGCCCATGCCCTGGTACTTGGGGTCCACGGCGATCAGCAGCAGGTCGATGGTGTCGTTCTTCAGGAAGGACTTCAGCAGGCCCGCCCAGCCGAAGGGGAAGTAGCGGCCCCGGCTCTTCTGCAGGGCGGAGGCGATGGACGGGGCGCCCACGCCCAGGGCCACCATCTCGTCGTTCTCATCCAGGACGAAGCAGGCCAGCTTGGGGTTCACCAGGGGGGCGAATTTGCCGGAGTAGCGCTTGATCTGCTCCGGGGACAGCTCCACCGTGCCGTACAGGGGGGCGTAGGCCTTGTTGACCAGCTTGAAGAACTTGCCGAACATGGGGATGAAGTCCAGCCGGGTCCGGGCCCGGTAGATGTGGAGGTTGCTGCGCTTGAGGACGAAGTCGCTGAGCCGCTGCCAGCGGTTCAGGGTCTTCTCGTCATAGGGGACGGTGATATAGTTCTCCACCCAGTCCACGTCCTTGCCGTAGCCCAGGGCGGTCAGATGGTCGATGTAATAGGGGTGGTTATAGTAGGTGAAGAAGCAGCTGCGGCGGTCGAAGCCCTCCACCAGCATGCCCTCCCGGTCCAGGTCGGTGAAGCCCAGGGGGCCGTGGACCTCGTTGCAGCCCTTCTCCAGGGCCCAGTTCTCCACCGTTTCAAACAGGGCGGCGGACACCTCGGGGTCGTCGATGAAGTCCACCTGGGTGAATCGCATCCGCTTTGTGCCCCACTTCTCGTTGGCCTTGCGGCTGAGGATGGCGCCGATGCGGCCCACGATCTCCCCGTCCCGGTACGCCAGCCAGCAGCGGGCGTCGCAATAGGCGAAGGCGGGGTTCTTCTTGGGGTCCCAGTCGGACATATCGTCGTCAAAGGTGGCGGGCACGAACTGGGGCACGTCCTTATACAGCTGATTGGGGTAGTCCACAAACTTTTTGAGCTGGGCCTTCGTGGTCACCTCTACGATAGAAACCATGGATATCTCCTCCCTCTTTTTCAACACGGAACAGTGTATCCCTTTTTTCGACAAAATGCAAGTACCGGGACATTTTATGCGGCAAAAGTTAAAAATAGCAGTAGCAGGCGCCGGGAAGATGTGGTATACTGTAAGATAGACTAACAGGACCGGGAGGCCGGAGAGAATGGATCTGCGCTGGTATGATATTTTACGGGAGGACGGAAAGCCCGCCCCCGACTATCTGAGCGAGGAGCGGAAGCAGCGGGCAGCCGCCATGAGGGACGAGGCGGACCGGCTGCGGACCGTGGCCGGAGAGACCATGGCACGGGAGATGCTGGCCGCCCGGCTGGGCTGCCAGCCCCGGGAGGTGCCGCTGCAGTACGACGAGGACGGCAAGCCGGAGGTCCCCGGCACGGGGCTGTTCGTCAGCGTCAGTCACTCCGGCGCCTACGTGGTCTGCGCCGTGGACGACGCCCCCGTGGGCGTGGACGTGGAGACCGTCCGGGACGTGGACGAGAAGTTCATGCGCCGGGTGTGCAGCGAAGAGGAGCTGGCCTACGTGCTCCGGGGTGGGGACCGGGAGCGCCGGTTCTGGGAACTGTGGACCGCCAAGGAGGCCGTCTTCAAGCTGACCGGACACGGGCCGCTGCTGCGGCTGAGCAAGCTGGCCCTGCCGGAGAACGTCACCGTGTGCTACACGGAGCAGTTCGGCTGCGCCATGACCGTGGCCCGGGGCGAGACCCGAAACGAATGGGAGGATTGAGCTATGATCAGGATCGGTATCATCGGCTGCGGCAAGATCGCCCAGGTGCGGCATCTGCCGGAATACGCCACCAACCCGGACGCACAGCTGGTGGGCTACTACGATAAGAACATGGAGCGGGCCAGAGCCGTGGCCGCCCAGTACGGCGGAACGGTATACGACAGCTATTTCGACCTGCTGAACAACCCCGACATCGACGCCGTGTCCATCTGCGTGGAGAACCGGGCCCACGCGGAGATCGCCACCGCCGCCCTGTACGCCGGCAAGCACGTCCTGTGCGAGAAGCCCATGGCCATCTCCCTGGGCGAGTGCGAGTCCATGGTGGCCGCCGCCGAGCGGAACGACCGGCACCTGATGGTGGACCACAACATGCGCTTCGACAAGGTGTACCGCCGGGCCAGGAAAATGCTGGAGGACGGCATCATCGGCGACATCATCACCTTCCGCACCGTCATCGGCAACGCCGGACCCGAGGGCTGGGCCCTGGACAGCCGGAGGGAGGACACCTGGTACTTCGACAAGAACAAGGCCGCCATGGGCGTGCTGTCCGACCTGGGCATCCACAAGATCGACCTGATGCACTATCTGACGGGCCAGAAGGTCATCGAGGCCACCGCCAAGGTGGTGACCCTCCAGAAGAAGAACGACGAGGGGCTGCCCATCGACGTGGACGACAACGCCCTGTGCATCCTGCGGATGTCCGGCGGCGCCATGGGCACCATGGCCGCCAGCTGGACCATCTACGGCCACCACTGCAACTCCACCTGCTTCTACGGCACCAAGGGCAACCTGCTGCTGTATCACGACGACGAATATCCCATCATCGTGCGGGACCTGGAGGGCAACTCCACCTCCTACACCATCGCCTCCGAGCCCAGCCGCTCCGGCGTCATCGACGAGTTCGTGGACGCCCTGGTCCACGACCGGGAGCCGGAGGTGTCCGGCCAGGACGCCCTGGCCACCATGCGCACCATCTTCGCCTGCATCGAGTCCTCGGAGACCGGGCGGACGGTGGGCGTCAACCCCTCCTTCGTCAGCCATCTGTAATACACCGTAAGGAGACAGGCCATGTATCGCATCGGCATCGATCTGGGCGGCACCAACATCGCCGTGGGCGTCGTCAACGAAAATCACGAGATCGTCTCCCGCATCAGCGTGCCCACCCTGGCCCACCGGCCCCCGGAGGCCGTCATCAGCGACATGGGGGACGCGGTCCAGGCGGCTCTGGACCGCGCCGGCATCACCGCGGCGGACTGCGCCTCCATCGGCGTGGGCTCCCCCGGCACCTGCGACTCGGAGCGGGGCGTGGTGGTCCGGGCCTACAACCTGGGGTGGCACGGCGTGCCCGTGTGCGACATGCTCTCCCGGCGGTTCGGCATCCCCGCCCGGCTCAGCAACGACGCCAACTGCGCCGCTCTGGCGGAGACCGTGGCCGGCGCGGCGGTGGGCTGCCGGAACATGGTGCTCATCACCCTTGGCACCGGCGTGGGCGGCGGCATCATCATCGACGGGAAGATCTACGCCGGCATGCGCAGCGCCGGGGCCGAGCTGGGCCACACGGTGCTGGTGCTGGACGGCGAGCCCTGCACCTGCGGACGCCGGGGCTGCTGGGAGGCCTACGCCTCCGCCACGGCGCTGATCCGCCAGACGGGACAGGCCGCCATGAACCATCCGGAATCCCTCCTGGCCGAGACGCCCGCCGGGGAGATCGACGGGCGCACCGTCTTCGACGCCGCCGACCGGGGCGACGCCGCAGCCCAGGCCGTCATCGACCGCTACTGCGAGTACGTGGCGGCGGGACTGACCGACCTGGTGAACGCCCTGGCTCCGGAGATGATCCTGCTGGGCGGCGGCATCAGCCGTCAGGGCGAGCGGATCCTGGGGCCCATCCGGGAGTACGTGGCCACCCACTGCTTCGGGCAGCGGGAGGGGGCCATCCCTGTCATCGCCGCCGCCAAGCTGGGCAACGAGGCCGGCATCATCGGCGCGGCGGCCCTGTAAAAAAGCGCAAAAAAGCAGACCGGAAACAGCATCCCTGTTTCCGGTCTGTTTTTCATATCTGACGGCGGGCGAACTCCGCCCTCAGCCGCGCCAGCTCCTCATCGGTGGGGACCCAGCCGGACTTGTCCAGGTCCACCCGGTCACGGGGCAGGAACGACACGCCGTCGGCCCGGAGCAGCTCCGCCTGGAGGCCCGGCACCAGAAACGCGGCCGCGCCGGTGAGCCGGCCGCCGGCGCCCACCACCCGCCAGGCATGGGGCGAGACGCCGCTGCCCACCACGCTGCCCGCCAGGCGGGCGCAGAGGGGCTTGCCGCAGAGGGCGGCCAGCTGCCCGTAGGTGACGGCCTTGCCCGCCGGCACCAGGGACAGCACGCAGGCCACACGGGCCGCAAAATCCATCATGGGTGGGCCTGCCTTCCCGCGGCGAAGGCCTCCCGCTCCCGGCACAGCTCCGCGTACAGGGCGTTGGCCGTCCAGCCGGCGTTGGTGGGCGTGACCACCGCCTTCAGGGCCACGGAGACCTTCTGCCGGCGCAGGCCGGACAGCAGGGCGTCCATCTGGCGGTCGTTCAGACCCGCCATCACCAGCAGCTCCTCGGTGAAGGGCTCCTCCGCAGGGCCCTCCGCGGCGGCGCCGGAGAGAATGTCCCCCAGGGTGCGGCCGTACTGCTCCGGCGGCACCGGCTGCAGCCGGCAGGCGCAGCGCAGGGCCTGGACCTGGATCCGGGCCCGCTTCCAGGGCGGGATATTGAACAGCAGCAGCGTGGGCATGGCGCCACCTCCTCGTATGCTCCATCCTACCACAGGGCGGGAAAAAGCACAAGTTTTTCCGGCGAAGGTAAATTTTCCTTTTCTTTTCCCGCAGGTATTGCTATACTGGATGAACAGAAAACACAACCAAGGGGGATCCCCATGAAAAAATATCTGCGAATGATAACCGTTCTCCTGCTGCTGGCCGCCATGCTGGGCGGCTGCGGCAGGAAGGCACCGGAGACGGTCCAGCCGGACGACCAGCAACAGGAGCCGGAGCCCTCCGCGGTGGCGGAGGAGTCCACCTTCGTCCTGTGCAGCGACGGCTCCCGGACCCTGCGCTTCCGCCGGGACGAGGACGGCGTCTGGCAGTGGATCGACGACGTGTCCTTCCCCCTGGACGGGCAGTACGTGGACCAGCTGATCGGTCTGACCCAGGAGCTGGAGGCCCTGACGCCCATCCCCCAGCCGGATCCGCCCGAGTACTACGGTCTGGTGGGGGCCAAGAGCTATCTGGCCATAAAGCGGGTGGACGGCACCGAGATCACCTACCGGCTGGGCAACCAGGCCGAGGATGGCGGGTATTACTGCAACTCCTCCGACGACGAAAACCAAATCAAGGTGGCGCCGGAGCGGATCATGGCCCTGATGGGCCGCAGCATCTACGATATGGCCCTGCTGCCCCAGCTGCCCCAGATGAGCGTCAAGGAGATCAAATCCGTCACCATCACCCGGGGGGACGCGGCCGACCGGCTGACCGTCTCCCGGGGAAAGTGGATGCGGGAGAAGACCGACGTGTCCGAGGATCTGGCGGTGACCCGGCTGGCGGCGGCCCTGGAGAGCGCCGCGGTGGCCAGGTGCGCCGACTACGCCCCGGCCGACGGGGCGGCGGAGGTGTGCGGCCTGGAGCCGCCGGCGGCCACCGCGGAGATCGAGCTGGCAAAGACCACGCTGACGATCCGGGTGGGCAGCTTCAACAGCTATGAAAACGCCTGGTACGTCACTGTCGGCGACGACACCACCATCTACCTGATGGCCGGCGACCTGCCCGCCCTGCTGGCGGAGTGGTCCGTCGGCGGATAAGGAGGAAAACCCATGCGGATCCTGATCGTGGAGGACGAGGTCCGGCTGGCCCGGACCCTGGCCGACCTGCTCAAGCGGCAGGGCTATACGACGGATATGTGCCACGACGGCGTGTCCGGCCTGGACAACGCCGCCTCCGGCATCTACGACCTGGTGCTGCTGGACGCCATGCTGCCGGGCATGGACGGCTTCACCCTGCTGCGGGAGCTGCGCGGCGGCGGACACGCCGTCCCCGTTCTGATGCTGACGGCACGCAGCGACGTGACCGACAAGGTCCACGGGCTGGACAGCGGCGCCGATTACTACCTCACCAAGCCCTTCGAGCCCGACGAGCTGCTGGCCTGCATCCGGCTGCTGCTGCGGCGGCGGGGCGGCGACGTCCGGCTGGACGACGCCCTGGTCTTCGGCGACCTGCGGCTGGAGGGCGGCACCTTTACCCTCAACTGCCAGGAGCGGTCCGTGCGGCTGAGCCGCCGGGAGTATGACCTGGCGGAGCTGCTGATGCGAAACGGCAGCCAGATCGTCACCAAGGAGCAGCTGCTGCTGAAGGTCTGGGGCTACGACTCCGACGCGGAGGACAACAACGTGGAGGTCTACATCTCCTTCCTGCGGCGGAAGCTGACCCATCTGCACTCCGCCGTGCGCATCAAGACCGTGCGCATGGTGGGCTACTGTCTGGAGGTGGAGGCATGATCCGCAAGCTCCGCTGGAAGGTGGTGGCCCTGACCATGGGCACCGTGGCGGCGGTGCTGATCCTGGCGCTGGTGGCGGTGTTCTTCTCCTACCGGGCCTCCCTGGAGGGCAGGACCCGGCAGATGCTCCAGGACGTGCTGCAGGGCGGGCCGGAGGAGGGCCGCCCCGACGGGCAGGGCCTCTTCTCCTATCTGACCGTGGACGTCTATCCCACCGGGACCGCCGTCGTGCGGGACCGGCGGAATTTCGATCTGACCCGGTATATGGACGACAAGGACGGCGACGACCAGGTCGACGAGAGCGAGGCGGAGATCCTGACGGAGATCGTGGAGGCCTGCCTGGAGCGGCGGGAGGACGCCGGCGAGCTGCAGGAGTACCACCTCCGCTACCTGCGGGATCGGGGACCCTTCGGCGTGCGGCTGGCTTTCACCGACAGCTCCCTGGATCGGGGCACCCTGCAGACCCTGGTGCGCAACATCGTGCTGATCGGACTGGCCGCCTTCGCGGTGCTGTTCGGCTTCAGCTATCTCCTGTCCGGCCTCATCACCCGGCCGGTGGAGAAATCCTGGCAGGAACAGCAGCGGTTCCTCTCCGACGCCTCCCACGAGCTGAAGACGCCGCTGACGGTGATCCTGTCCTCCGCCGACCTGCTGGCCCAGAGCGCCAGCGGCGACGAGCAGGGGTACGTGGACAATATCCGCAGCGAGTCGCGCCGGATGAAGAAGCTGGTGGAGAGCATGCTGACCCTGGCCAGGGCCGACGACGGCGGACACAAGGCGGCCTTCGCCCCCCTGGACTGGAGCGATCTGGTGACGGATACGGCCCTGCGGTTCGAGCCGGTGGCCTTCGAGGCCGGGCGGCAGCTGCTCTACAACATCGACGAGGGGCTGCGGGTCAGCGGCGACGCCGACAAGCTGCGGCAGCTGATCGGTATCCTGCTGGACAACGCCATCAAGTACGCCCCGGAGGGGTCCGCCATCCGGCTGACCCTGACCGCCGAGGAGAAGAACGCCCGCCTCACCGTGGAAAACGGAGGCGAGCCCATTCCGCCCCAGGTGGTGGCCCGCCTGTTCGATCGCTTCTACCGGGCCGACGGGTCCCGGTCCGGCACCCAGGGCTTCGGGCTGGGACTGTCCATCGCCCGGTCCATCGTCACGGAGCACCGGGGGACCATCCGCTGCGAGAGCGATCAGCGGTCCACCCGGTTCATCGTCACGCTGCCGCTCCTGAAGGCGCCGGCGTGACCGGGTGATCCTTCGGAACAGAAAAATACAGCGCCCGCGCCTGAAACAGAGGCGCGGGCGCTGTTTTTTTCATTCTCTTTTATTCGATGGTGCCGCCGCCCAGGACGGATTCGCCGTCGTAGAGCACCACCGCCTGGCCGGCGGTGACGGCCCGCTGGGGCCGGTCGAAGGTCACCCGGAGGCGGCCCTCCGGCAGCGGCTCGGCCAAGGCCGGGGTCTCGGTCTGGCTGTAGCGGATCTTCACGGTGCAGCGGACGGGCCCGGCCGGCGGCGCGCCGGCGATCCAGTTGACGCGGCAGGCGGTCAGTTCCCGGCTATACAGGTCGGCGTCGTCCCCCAGGGTGACGGTGTTGGCGGCGGGGTCCTTGCTCACCACGTAGACCCGGCGGCCCAAGCTGACGCCCAGGCCCTTGCCCTGGCCGGTGGTATAGCGGGGCAGGCCCCGGTGGCGGCCCAGCACGTTGCCCGCACGGTCCACAAAATCGCCGGGTGTCAGCTCCACGCCGCTGCGCTCCAGGAAGCCGGCGTAATCCCCGTCCGGCACGAAGCAGATATCCTGGCTGTCGGGCTTGTCGGCGTTGCCCAGACCGGCCTCCCGAACGGCAGAGCGGACGGCGGCCTTGTCGTACTCCCCCACCGGCAGTAGCAGGTGGGCCAGCTGGCACTGGGTCAGCTGGTAGAGCACGTAGCTCTGGTCCTTGGCGCGGTTACGGCCCCGCAGCAGGCGGTAGAGGCCGGAGGCCTCGTCATATGCCACACGGGCGTAGTGGCCGGTGGCCAGGTAGTCGTAGCCCAGGACCAGGGCCCGGTCCATCAGGGCGCCGAACTTCAGGCAGCGATTGCAGTCGATGCAGGGATTGGGGGTGCGGCCGGCACAGTATTCGCTGACGAAGCGGTCCATCACCTCCCGGCGGAACAGCTCCGTCTCGTTGAAGACGTAGAATTTCAT
>JAEEGL014732209.1_pt1 | contig 14648 bp, 12 predicted proteins | sample 9134231 | NCBI WGS metagenome assembly JAEEGL01 (sample SAMN16246548, study PRJNA631951) | gut metagenome | biome: gut microbiome; feature: rumen; material: fiber-attached | host: Bos | place: Iran: Karaj | collected 2018-10 | reverse complement strand
TCCGTCCCTCTCCGGTCAGCACGAAGTCCGCGTCCGCCGCGGCTTCCTTCAGTCCCACCGCCTCCAGCACAAGGCCGATCCCGGAACGGAGCTCGGCATGCGGAAGATAACTGAGGAAGGCGAACCCCAGTCCGCCCGCCGCGCCGGCGCCCGGCGCTTCCCTGCAGTCCTTTCCGGACCAGGCCGCGGTGGCGTCTGCGAACGCGCGCAGTTCACCGTCCAGAAGGGCCATGTCTTCTTCCCTGACGCCCTTCTGCGCCCCGAAGACCCGGACGGATCCCTCCTCCCCGCAGAGGGGATTCCGCACGTCGCAGGCGATGCGGAACCGGCTTTCGCGCACCTCATCCGGAACCTTTTCGTCCGACACCGAGGCGATCTCATGCAGGTTCAGCACGTCCGGCGGAACGTTTTTTCCTTCCGCGTCAAAGAATTCGTACCCGAGAGCGGTCAGCATCCCGATACCGCCCTCCGTGGTGGCGCTGCCTCCGATGCCGATGAGAAAGGAATCGCATCCCCGCCGCACCGCGTCCAGGATCATCTGCCCCACGCCGAAGGTGTTCGCGCGCAGGGGATCTCTCTGCGCTTCCGGCACCAGCGTGAGCCCGGACGCCGCGGCCATCTCCATGACGGCGGTACGCCTGTCCGGCAGGATCCCGTAATTGGCCCATACCGGATCGCCCAGCGGTCCCCGCACCTCGGCCGAGACCATGGAGCCGCCCAGCCCGCAGGTCAGGGCGAGGGTCGTTCCCTCTCCACCGTCCGCGGCGGGCAGGACCGTCACTTCCGCTTCGCGCACGGAAAGTACGCCCCGTCTCGCCGCCTCTCCGGCAGCAAGCGAGGACATGCTTCCCTTGAATGAATCCATCGCGATCACGACACGCATGGCCGCATCCTCCCGAAAGCGTTCTCAGAGGTTTTCCATCGAATACTGCAGGTTGGCGATCTCACCGTCCGGACGGCGTCCCCTTTCCCCGACCGCTTTGGCGACGAAAGTCTCCCCGCCGAACGCTCCCTTCATGGGAACGCGGTCGTCCTTTCCCGCGAGGATCTCGTCGCACAGGCGGATCATCTGTCCGATGATCTCCGGTCCGCCGTAGTTGTGGGGATGCGAGTACAGAACGGTGTCGAAACTGTCCCCGTACGTCTCCCACAGTCTCGCGAGGGTATCCCGGTATTCCCGGATCGTCGTGGAAACGCCTCCGCCGAAGAAGAGCGTGAAGGAACAGCAGGCGTCTCCCGCCAGAAGGATCCGTTCCTTTTCGAACAGGACGCCGACATTGCCCAGCGTATGGCCGCTGAGATCCACGATCCGCAGTGTCTCGCCGCCCAGATCGAAGACCTGACCCGGCGTCAGGGGCAGGTAGCCTTCCGTCTTCGGACCGATCAGATCGTCCTCGGACAGGTCCGGGCAGCTCTGCCGCAGGAAACCCAGCCGCGGACCGGACTGCGTGTGCTGCGCCGCCAGCGGCACGTCCTTTTCGTTCATCCAGACGCGGTCGAACTCCGCCGCGCCGCCGGCGTGGTCCAGATGTCCGTGCGTCAGGATCACGTCATAGGGCAGTCCGTCCAGCAGTTCTTCCGCGAACGGACGGAGATGCCCGAGGCCGAACCCGGTGTCGATGACCGCGCCGCGTTCCGTTCCTTTCACCAGATAGCCGAAGACGTTTCCGGGCATTTCCACCCGGAGCAGCCGGTCTGTTACCGGCACGGCATGAAATTCCGCATGCATGCTGTTACCCTCCCGGATCCGTTATTTTCTGCTATCATTCTACCATATCGTACGCGGTGCGGTTTTGCGTTGACACCCTTTTCACACGCGATTTATAATGAGGGCGACAAAGATCGGTAGGTGAGGCTACCGGGAGGATATGGGCTGCTGCCGCAGCGCGGAGGAGACTCTTCGCTGATGGTCTGAACAGGTGATGTCGACAATAAGGCATCCGCATAATGCAGTTTCACTGCCTCCCGATGCTAAAGCTTGTAACGGTGCGGAGTCGGTCCCCTGCGGGATCATCTCAGGTATTGAACCGCGCCGTTTCAGGACGGCGCGGTTTTTGATTACAAAGGAAAGGCGGTATGGAACCAATTGAGCACCACTGATGCTTATGGAGAACGGGCTTCCGTTCCCCGATCGACTATTCACCTCGGTCCTGCCGCCGGTACGTTTTCTGTCCGCGCGGCGTGACCGCTGCATCTGAGAAAGGACAGAAGCAATGAAAGAAAAAACCATTCGTTCCTTCATCGGATGCTCCGAGGAAAGGAGCGAAACCGATGATATTCGAAAGCAAAAAGAAGAAAGAACTGCTTGCCGCCGTTGAAAAACGGCTGGAGATCGCGGAGGAGCGGAAGGAAAACATCGCCGCCATGACCGCGGAGCAGTCGATGGACCTGCTGGATTCCTCCTATAACGGTCTGAGCGAGTTCATCGTGAACGCTTCCCGGGACTATTACGGGGACAATATCCTGCAGAGCGGCGAGGAGGAGACGCTGCTGCAGCGGCTGTTCAGCGCGTTCATCAACCCCTTCTCCCTCATTCTGATCGGCCTCGCCATCGTGTCCGTCTTCACGGACATCATCTGGGCGGAGGAGAAATCCCCCTTCGCCGCGCTGATCATTTTCCTCATCGTGCTCTTCTCCGGTTTCCTGCGTTTCACGCAGGAGTCCAAGTCCGGAGACTCCGCCCGGAAACTGGCCGAAATGGTGAAGACCACCACTTCCGTCACCCGGAAAGGGGTCGGCCGTGAGGAGATCCCCATGGAGGACGTGGTCGTGGGCGACATCGTCCATCTGGCCGCGGGAGACATGGTCCCCGCGGACGCCCGCGTTCTCACCGCGAACGACCTGTTCATCAACGAGTCCTCCCTCACCGGCGAGAGCGAGCCGGCGGAAAAGATCGCCGCGCCGCTTCCCGAGGTCTCGAAGGGCGTGCTGAAGAACATGGTCTACATGGGAAGCACCGTCGTCTCCGGCAGCGCCACCTGTCTGGTCGCCGCCGTGGGCAACAGCACCATGATCGGCTCCATCGCCAAACAGCTCGGAGCGGCGCCCGAAGAGGAAACTTCCTTCGAGAAGGGCGTCAACGCCGTTTCCTCCCTGCTGCTGCGGTTCATGATCGTCATGGTCCCCTTCGTCTTCCTGACCAACGGCATCGTGACGAGGAACTGGTTCTCCGCGTTCCTGTTCGCCATCTCCATCGCGGTCGGCCTTACCCCCGAGATGCTGCCGATGCTCGTCTCCACCTGTCTCTCCAAGGGCGCCAACGCCATGGCGGACAAGAAGACCGTGGTCAAGAACCTCAACGCCATCCAGAATCTGGGATCCATCGACATCCTCTGCACGGACAAGACCGGCACCATCACCCAGAACCGGGTCGTGCTGGAGTACAACCTCAACGTCAGAGGCGAAGACGACGTCCGCGTTCTGCGCCACGCATTCCTGAACAGCTACTTCCAGACCGGTCTTCGGAACCTGATGGATCAGTCCATCATCGAATACACCGAGGACATGATCGAGGAAGGAGAAGGTCCCGAACTGAAAGGGATCCATACCCGGTACAAGAAGATCGACGAGATCCCCTTCGACTTTGATCGGAGAAGGCTCAGCGTCGTGGTGGAAGATGCCAACGGCAAACGCCAGATGGTCACCAAAGGCGCCGTGGAAGAGATGCTGGAGATCTCCTCCTTTGCCGAGATCGACGGGAAAGTGGTCCCTCTGACCGACGAGGTCCGCGCCCAGGTCCTGGAGACCGTCAAGGACCTCAACGACGACGGCATGCGCGTCGTCGCGGTCGCGCAGAAGACGAATCCCTCCCCTGTCGGCGCATTCTCCGTGAAGGATGAATGCGATATGGTCCTGATGGGCTATCTCGCCTTCCTGGACCCGCCGAAAGAGAGCGCCGCGGAAGCGCTGATGGCGCTGCGCAGCTACGGCGTCAACACCAAGATCCTCACCGGCGACAACGATCTGGTCACCAAAGCGGTCTGCTGGCAGGTCGGTCTGGACGCGGACAACATCCTGCTCGGGCCTGAAGTCGACGCCATGACCGACGAAGAACTCGCCAGAGCGGCGGAGACCACGGACATCTTCGCGAAAGTCACGCCTGCTGGCAAGGAGCGGATCGTCCGTCTGCTCCGGCAGAACGGTCACTCCGTCGGCTACATGGGAGACGGCATCAACGACGCGGCCGCCATGAAAGCGGCGGATATCGGCATCTCCGTGGACAACGCCGTGGATATCGCGAAAGAGACCGCCGACGTCATCCTGCTGGAAAAGAACCTGCTGGTGCTGGAAGACGGCATCATCGAAGGACGCAAGGTCTATGCGAACATGCTGAAATACATCAAGCTCGCCGCGTCCTCCAACTTCGGCAACATGTTCTCCGTGCTGACCGCGAGCATTATGCTCCCCTTCCTGCCCATGGCGTCCGTGCAGCTGCTTCTGCTGAACCTGATCTACGACATCAGCTGCACCTCCATTCCGTGGGACAACGTGGACAACGAGTTTATTCTCCGTCCCAGGGAATGGGACGCGAAGAGCGTTTCCAAATTCATGCTCTGGTTCGGACCGATCTCTTCCGTCTGCGATATCCTGACCTACGTGCTGCTGTTCTTCTTCGTCTGCCCGAAACTGACGGGAGGACCGTTCAACGCCCTTACGGATCCGCATGTGCTCGACCGTTTCGTTGCCGCTTTCCAGAGCGGATGGTTCATCGAGTCCATGTGGACGCAGAGTATCGTCATTCACCTCATCCGTACCAAGAAGCTGTCGTTCCTGGAAAGCAACGCCTCTCCGGTGGTCTACTTCCTGACGACGCTGGCGATCGCGATCGCCACCGCGATCCCGTACATTCCGTTCGTGGGCGAGGCGCTGGGATTTTATCCCCTCCCCTGGATGTATTATCTAGTGCTGTTCGGCGTGTGCGCCCTCTATGTGCTGCTGGTATCCGTCATGAAAGCGATCTACGTGCGGAAATACGGCGAACTGCTCTGAACTGACCTCACATAACGCGGGGAAGGCCCTGAAGGGTCTTCCCCGCTGTTTCTTTGTCCGTCTTGTCACTCCGGCGTGTGCGTCTCTCATTCGGTGCAGATTCTCCCGGACGATACATTGCCGCAGATCGGAACGCTTTGCAGACAGGAAATAAAGCAGGCTCCGAATTTCGTCATTATGCACAATTCGTTTTTCTGAAATTTGTAAGATTCTACAAAACACCAGTAGATTATCCCACGATATGATGATATAATACGTATTGGATGAAAGACGGAAAGGGGCAAAACGGTATGAAGCGGTTCACCAAATGGGTCGCCTGCTGGGGCAACGCGACGTCCATCAAAGACCAGACCGAGGGAATGTACGCGAAAGACCTGACCCTGAGATATCCCATCGATCTGTGTTTCTCAGGAAGCCATCTCCGTTTTCACTTCTCCAATCTCACCGGAACGGAACCTGTTTCGTTTACCGCGAACGTCGCCGGCACGGCAGACGGACGGACGGTATTTCCTTCCACTCTTCAGCCGATCACTGTCGGCGGATGCGAGGAGATCCGTCTCGAACCGGGCCAGGCGGAACTGATGAGCGATCCCGTCCTGTTCCCCGCAAAAGCGGGAGACCGGATCGCGGTCAGCATCTACCTCGGTTCCTTTACGCAGCTCAACGCCGCGGTTCTGGTAAAAGGACCTCTTTCCACCGGTTTCTACACATACGGCAGTTATGCGGACAAGGCGGTCCTTCCCCCGGAGCTTACCTGGAAGACCAACTGGTTCTATTACCTGAACACCGTGGACATCCTGACAGAGCCGGAAAACCGCGCGCTGGTATGCTTCGGGGATTCCATCACCGCTCAGGACTGGCCGGACTACCTTACGCTGAGATGCAGGGCAGAGGAACACGACCGTGTCTCTATCATCCGGCGCGCCGTCTGCGGCACCCGGATCCTGCGCCAGTACGACTGCGTGAGATACGCGGCATACGGTCTGAAGGGAGAGACCCGGTTCCCCATCGAGCTGGACGTGGCGGGAGCCGATACCGTCCTGATTCAGCATGGGATCAACGACATCATCCACCCCGTGGGTTCGGACGTCAACGAGTTCCGGCCCATGTCCGACCTCCCCACCGCGGAAGAAATGATCCGTGGCTACCGGGAGTTCTACATCAAAAAAGCAAGGGATCTCGGCCTTTCCGTATGGGGCGGCACACTGCTTCCCATCTACGGATGGCGGACATACGCGGATTTCCGCGAGACCCTGAAAAATGATTTCAACAGCTGGCTGCGAGCCACTGATGAACTGGACGGTTGTGTCGATTTCGACAGAGCGATCTGCGATCCGTACGACCCCAGAAAGTTTGCCGACGGATGCGACGCGGGAGATCATCTCCATCCCAGCGCGCTCGGCTACAGAAAAATGGCGGAATGCGTGCCGGAGATCCTTCTCCAGCCTGCTCCGACCGGTTGACCATTCTCTATAACAGAAAGGAGAAACGAAATGAAATTCAATACTTATGAAGAGATCCGGGAGTTCCTCGATATCGTCGATACCTGCGAACACGACGTGTACCTCAGGTCCGAATACGGAGACGTCTACAATCTCAAATCCAGACTGAGCCAGTACCTCGGCGTGGCCGCGCTCCTCAGCGAGCACGGAGACGAACTCGAACTGTTCTGTGCAGACAGGGCGGACGAGCGGAAACTCATCAGATTTCTCTGCCATCACGGACAGCTCCTCGGGATCGCGTGATTCCACAACAAAAAAAGCCCGCACGGGAAGGAATGATCTTCCCCCGTGCGGTTTTTCTTTTTGCAGGCGTGTTCCTCTTCGTCACTCCGGTCGTCCAGAACCGCACTCGCAGCAGAACTTGCCCGTATTCACCGTCCCGCAGGACGGGCATTTCCATTCACCCGGCTTCAGTTCCGCATCTGCGGTCGTTACCGTTCCGGGTTTCGAAGGAGCCTGTGACGGTTTCCCCGGCATTCCGGCGAACTGAGCGAAATATTCCTTTTTGGTCATTCCGTTGGGAAGCAGCAGCGGCGCAGTCTCCTCCGTAAGAAGGGTCTCCTCCTTCTGCAGACTGTTCAGCGCTTCGCCCAGTCTGCGGACGGCTTCCCCTTTCCCCTGCTGTCGCGCGGCTTCCAGATCGATCCTGAAGACGACGGTCGCCGGGCCGTCATTCCCTGCTGCCGCATATGTGAGAGACAGATGCTCGCTGGTGGATACGTCTGTGGGACGCATGGCGTGTTCCCAGTCATACCGGAGCGCGGACCATTTCTCCGTTTTCTCATCACGGACGAGTTTCCGGAACGGCTCCGCCTCGTTTCTGCTGACCCGCCACGTCTTCACCGTCCGTGTCTCGCCTTCCCGTTCCCGGATCTCCGTCAGCACGGCGTTTCCGTCCGTCTTCCATTCCAGTTTCATCTCAAAGGATTCCCGGCTGAACATCATCATGCCGGAGCGGGTACCGGTCCAGTCCACAGCCATGAGCGGACCGTGTTCCGCCGGCGGATCCCCGTTCCCCGGCATTCCCATCCCCGCGAACCCGTTCTTGGGCGCTCCGCATCTCAGGCAGAACGCTCCGGTGTTTCCGTCCCCGCCGCACAAAGCGCATCTCCATTTGAGTTCTTCCATTCTTTTCACCTCCATAAGAGAGTGCGTCAGTCGTGGATATACATCCTGGCCATTTCTTCTTCACCGTCTCCCTGCGCCATACAGAAGAATCTCCAGCCGTAACGTTCGTAGAACCCGGTATGGTCCGTGAGCAGATACAGCGGCGAAATATCCCTGGCCCTCAGATCGTCCACGATCATATTGAGCAGTCTTCCGGCGATCCCTTTCTTTCGGTAGTCTTCCTCCGTGTAGACCGCACAGACGTTCGGTGTGAGATCCTTGCGGTCATGGAAATCATTTTCGATGACGCCCATCCCGCCGACGATCTTATCGCCGTCCATGCACAGATACCAGCCGAGCTCGGTCTTTTTCTCCAGATAATCCCGCATGCATTCCAGATAGGCGTCCTCCGGCACGCCCCACTTGGAACTGAACCATTCCGCCGCCCGCTCCATGAGTTCCGGGCGGTCCCGGAGCGTCAGGTAGCGGTATCCGTACAGATCCGTCAGCGGGATATCGTAGCGGTTCAGGGTCATGCCGGACTCTTCCCCGTAGATGGAATCGACGAAGATCCCGCCGTTCGCACGGATGACCCTGTTGCTGCCGGCGTTGGAGTCACGGCAGATGATCCGCACACGGACCAGCCCCGCCTCTCTCGCCTTTTCCAGCAGGAGCCGCAGCTGTTCGCTACCGTATCCCTTTCGCTGTTCCGACGGGCGCACGGAATATCCGGTATGGGAAGCGAATTCGGGATCGTCGTCATCGAATTCCAGCGCGTGGCGCAGGCAGGAAAAACCGATGATCCTGCCGTCACTTCTGCGCACAGCCATATACCAGGAGATCTTACCCTCCTGTTCTTTTACGTATCTCAGCCAGTCCTCAACGGTGGCGCAGTTCTCCAGCCCGTCCGTTCCGGGGATCCTGTCCGGATCCAGCGTGACCTGCGGGCGGTCCGAAGGAAATTCTTCCGCATATTCGCGGATCCGGTCCGCGTACATGACTGTCGGGGGGATCAGTACGAGTTCATCCATCTTTGCTCCGTTCCGGCTGCGCGGCGTGACGTCCCGCTGCCACTGTTTATGAAAAGAGTATAACACCGCGGGCGGTTTCAGACACGTGGTGCCGATTTGGGATTTTCACCCTGTATCCGATATACTTTTCTTGTCTGCGTGTAACGAAACGCCGCTTCGGGAACACTAATACAGTGAAAGGAGGCTTCAGATGCAGAAACTGCTGACGGAACTGTTCCGGAAATATTACCGCGATATCTACGCTTAAATCTACAGCATGACCGCTGACGCTTCCCTTTCAGAGGATCTGACATCCGAAGTTTTCCTTGAAGTCGTGAAGTCGATCTCCGGCTTCCGGGGCGAATCCGATATCAAGACCTGGATGTTCGCCATCGCCAGGCGCCGGTGGTACGCCTACCTGAGGAAAATGAACGGCAGGCCGGAAACCGGAAGCATCGAGGAACTCTGCGGTACCGGGGTCCCGGATCCGCAAACGGAAACGGACAGGGATGCGGCCGGGATCGCCGCATCCGTTCTGGAGAAGGAATCTCCGCTCACCGGAAACGTGTTCCGGCTTCGCATGGAAGGATTCACCTACTTCGAGATCGCGGAAAAACTCGGGATCTCCGAGAGTTCCGCAAGAGTCGTCTTCTTCCGTGTGAAGGAGAAGATCCGAAAAGAACTGGAAAAGGAGGGCTACTCCAAATGAATACGATCTCCTGCGATATCTGCATGGACCTCATCCCGCTGGTCCGGGACGGGGTCGCCAGTGCGGACAGTACAGCCGCAGTGGAAGAACATCTGAAAAACTGTCCGTCATGCAGGAAGGCTTTCGGGGAAGGCATCCCCGCTCCCGTTAGGGAGAATGAGAACCTCAGGAAAATACGCAGTCGCGCCAGGATCTTCACCGCCATGCTGCTGATGTTCGGGATGGTCTTCGGCGTCAGCCTCACTGCGGACGTGGACATGTTCCGCAACAGCCTTATCATGCCGGCGCTCGGCTGCCTGGGATACTTTCTGTTCCGCTGGAGAGCGGTCTACCTCATGCCTGTCCTGCTCTTCGCGACTTCTGCCGCCAGCTTCCTGCTTGGCCTGATGAAGGGACTGGAACCCGCGGACTCCGCTTCCCTGCTTATCTGGGCAGGTCTGTACGCCGTCTTCGCCGTCGCCGGCGTCCTGATCGCCGGGCTGCTGCATTTCGCCCTGAGGAAGGAGAAGATCGATGAAGAGAAAAGTGCTTAAGGTCCTCGCGTTTCTGACGGCAATCACGCTGATCGCCGGGATCGCCATGTTCTCCACCGCCCTGATGGGCAACCCCATCTCCCGCTTTCTGGCAAGGCGGACTGCGGTGCGTCATCTGTCGGAGACTTATCCGGGGACAGATTATTTCATCGAAGGTCTGAACTATGATTTCAAGTCGGGCGGGTATTACGCCGGCATCTCATCCCCGTCCAGTATCGACACCCGCTTCACGCTCCATTTCGATATGCTTGGACATCTGAAATACGATTCCTATGATCAGGTCGCCGGCGGGTTCGTGACTGCGCGCCGGCTGGACGCGGAATACCGGGAACTGACCGACGGCGTGTTCAACGCCCCGTCTTTCCCCTATGACTGCGACATCGATTTCGGGATGCTTTCGATCTATCCCAGATCCGAGATCGAAGGTTCCGGTCCCTACGGGATCCCCGTCCACACCATTCCCGTGGAGGAACTCATTCTTGACAAGAGCTATGACATACGCGAGCTCGGCAGACGCGCCGGCCAGCTGATCATCTACGTCAACAGCGACGAAGTGAGCGCTGAGAAAGCGGCGGAGATCATGGTACGCATCCGGAAGATCTTCGATGACGCCGGCGTCACGTTCGCGGAAATGGACTTTACGCTCGAGCACCCGAAGCCGGAAGAAGGCCCGCGCAACGAGGAAACGATATCCGCGCGGGGAATCGCCTACGAAGACATCCGGGAAGACGGCATGACCGAACGTGTCGAAGCCGCAGACAAAGCGCTGAAAACATACTACGCGGAACAGGACGCACTGAACGCAAAAGGATGATCCCCGTGCCGCCGCGAAAACCGTCTGTCAGCACAATTCAAGCACAAAAGCCTGTCTCCCGGTGAGACAGGCTTTTCGGTTCTATTGTCCCCCTCGCAGCCCGATATAAAAGACGGCGTGTCGGAAAGAAGGCACGCCGCCTGATGAGATACGGAAAAAGAGGAGTCTATTTTCCGCATCATGGGAGGTTCTTTCATTTTATTGTCCGCCGTGACTGGACGGCTTTTCCCGTTCAGGACCGTTCCAGCTGGGCCTTCAGGTTTCCCAGTGCCGTCGCTTCGATGGGCAGCGCGACGACCTTCTTCCCCGTACGCTCCTCCGTGAGCCGGTTGAGGAAAGCGTTCTTTGCTCCGCCTCCCACGATATAGAGCTTATCGTAGCTCTTGCCCGTGTTCCGCTCCAGTTCCGCGATAGCGTCCCGGTAACTGTTCGCAAGCGACCGGTAGGCGCAGCGGAAATAATCCGCCGTGTTTTCCGGTTTCTCTCCGAGCAGCGTTTCAAATGCGGCGCGCATGCTCTGCGGCGCCATCAGCGAGGGATCGTTGGCGTCCACCGTGCGGTCATAGGCGCTGGCTTCCGCTTCCGCCGTGATCTCGCCGAAGGGCTTGTCCGGGCAGAGCTCCCTGCGCAGTTCGTTGACCAGCCACATGCCCATGATGTTCTTCTGGTAGCGGTTGTACCCCACGCCGCCCTCATTGGAATAGTTGGCTTTCATGCTCGCTCCGTCCGTGATGGGACGTTCCGTCTTCACGCCGAGCAGCGACCAGGTCCCGCTGGAGATGTACAGCTCGCTGCCCTCCATGGGGATGCCTTCCACCGCGCTGCCGGTATCGTGGGTCGCGCAGAGGACCACGTCGATCCCTTCGTATTCCCCGACCTTCGTCCCGGGCTGATCCAGCGCCGGGAACAGCGTCCGGGGCAGTCCCAGCGCGTCCGCGATCTCCAGATCGAATTCCAGGGTCTTTCCGCTGATCATACCGCCGGTGGTGGCGTTGGTGAATTCCTTCTTCTTCACACCGGTGAGTTTGTACATCAGGTACTCCGGGATCATGAGGAAATCCGTAACGCCCTCCAGTCTCCCCGCGGTCTTATCCGCGTACAGCTGATAGACCGAGTTGAAGGGCTGGAACTGACACCCCGTACGTGCGTACAGTTCCGCGAAAGGCATACGTTCATGGACCTGCGGGATCACCGCTTCGGTGCGGCTGTCCCTGTACGCGTATACGGGGAGGACCTCTTCATCCCCGCGCATGAGGACGTAATCCACGCCCCAGGTATCCACCGACAGGGAGGTTACCGGAAAGCGCTCCTTCGCTCTGGCGATCCCGGTCTTCACGTGTTCCAGCATCGTCCGCATATCCCAGACGAGATGGCCGTCCTGTTCCGTCACGCCGTTGGGGAAGCGGTACACTTCCTCCGTGCGGAGAACGCCGTTTTCATACCATCCCACGATATGCCTGCCGCTGGAAGCGCCGATATCGACTGCCAACGCGTACTTCATTTATCTCTCCCCGATCTTGTCCGAAGATTTCTCATACAGATACCGCTCATCCAGTTCGATGCCGAACGGTCCCTGCAGCGCCCGGAACTCGTCCGGACGGATGGTGTTGCGTTTTCTGTCTGTCATGCTCATGACCTTTACAAGGATCTCCGCGCTCTTTTCCACGGTATGCATCAGGCCGAAAGTCTCGTCGAAATCATGCCCGCACACGAACATGCCGTGATGCGCCCAGACCGCGACGTTGCGGGTCTTCATGATCTCGCTGGTCCTGACGCCGATCTCACGTCCGCCGGGGACCATCCATTCCACGACGCCGATCCCCTGCGGGAAGACGACCGGGCATTCCGTCTCCATCTCCCAGATCTCCCTGGTGAAGATCTCATCATCCAGAGGAAGCACGAAGGTGAGGGCGACCGTGTTTGCCGGATGCGCGTGATAGACGATGCGCAGATCGGGATCCCTGCGCCGGATGACTTCCAGATTCATCAGGTGGGTGGGAAGTTCGCTGGTGGGCTTGCCGCCGTTGGTGAGTCCCCACACGATCTGATATTTCGTACCGGTCTCATCCACGCGGATCACGCCGACACTGTCCGCGAAATCCAGTTCCACGTTGCGCATGAACTTGCCGCTGCCGGTGACCATGAAATACTCTCCGGCCAGTTCCGGCACCTCGGTCCCGATCTCCCTCCAGGGAGCAGAGACATCGAAGTTCTCCTTCAGCGCTTCCGCCTCTTCCGCGGTGAGCCTGCAGGAAAGGTTTCCGCCGTTGCGCTCATGCCATCCCTGACGGAAGCCGTCCGCGCAGACCTTCGCGAATCCCTGACCGACCTTGCTGTCCAAAACCTTCATCTCTTTATCCTCTCTTGCTCAGTACTTCGTTCTCATAGCGCACGACTTCGCCGAACCAGTTCTCCGGTACGCCCATCTCGTGCAGATAGTAGTTCCAGACGTCCCCGAAGGGCATCGTCTTCATCTCTTCGCTGACGACCATCAGCTCCGTGAAGTTCCGCTTGTCCTGCAGCTCCGCCATCCTGGCGTTGGGAAGCAGTTCCGCGTAGAGCAGCGCCTTGATCATGTCGCGCATGCCCGTGACCCAGGCGGCGACGCGGTTGATGGAAGCGTCGAAGAAGTCCAGGGCGATGACGAAGCGGTCCGTACCGCCGCGCACGATCTCCTTCGCGATCTCGCGGGTCTCGTCGTCGAAGAGGACCACGTGGTCGCTGTCCCAGCGCACCGGGCGGCTGACATGCAGCGCGACCTTGTCGTAGAACAGGAGCATGGAGGACAGCTTGTCGCTGACCATCTCGGTGGGATGGAAGTGGCCGGTATCCAGCAGGCACATGACACCGTTCTTCGCGGCGTAGTTCATGTAGAACTCGTGGCTGCCGACGGTCATGCTCTCCATACCGATGCCGAAGACCTTGCTCTCCACCGTGACGTAGACCTTCTCTTTGTCATAGGGCTCCGCCAGGATCTCGTCCAGGGACTTTTTCAGTCTGGCTCTCGGGGCGAGACGGTCGCCGGGGATATCCTTGAATCCGTCCGGGATCCAGATGTTCATGGCGCAGGGCTGGCCAAGCTCCTCCGCGAAATACTCGCTGATCCGGAGGCATGCCTTGCCGTGCTCCACCCAGAAGCGGCGGATCTCTTCGTTCTCGCTGCTGAGAGTCGCGTCCTCGCTGAGACGGTGGGAGAAGAACGTGGGGTTGAAATCCAGTCCGAGGCCGCGTTCCTTCGCGAACTCCACCCATCTGCGGAAATGCTTCGGCTCCAGCTTGTCCCTGTCCGCCCACTCGCCTTCCTCAAAGATGGCGTAGGAAGCGTGGAGGTTGATCTTGTGCGTGCCGGGAATCAGGCGGAGCGCCTCATCGATGTCCGCCATGAGTTCTTCGGGATTCCTTGCCTTGCCGGGATAGTTGCCGGTCGTCTGAATACCGCCGGTGAGGGGGCCTTTGGAATCGAAACCGTTCACATCGTCTCCCTGCCAGCAGTGCATGCTGATCTTCACGCCCTTCAGCTCCTCAAGGGCACGGTCGGTGTCCACGCCGACGGCGCGGTACATTTCTCTGGCTTCCAGATAACGGGACTCAACTGACATATTTCTTCTCCTTTTATTGAAGTCTGATCTTATGATTTCATTCTACAGGCTGGAACCGCCCCGTAACATGCCCGAATCTACAGAAAAAACTGTCCTTTCTTGCAGAAATACGCTACAATTAGCACATGAATCCTGTCCTGTTGGAAAAACTCAGCGTCATCACTGCGGAAGAGCGCGAGATCCTGAACGGCGCGCCGGCGATCAACCGCGCGCTCTACTACAGCGACGACGACAGCATCGAGATCGATTCTTCCCGCGTCCTTATGAACGGGAAGCTGATCGATCTGCGTCCGCATACCCGTTTCGTCTATTTCCCGAAGCACAGCCACAACTACGTGGAATTCATCTACATGATCCAGGGGACGACCACCCACCGCATCGACGG
>JAEEGL013109773.1_pt1 | contig 14648 bp, 9 predicted proteins | sample 9134231 | NCBI WGS metagenome assembly JAEEGL01 (sample SAMN16246548, study PRJNA631951) | gut metagenome | biome: gut microbiome; feature: rumen; material: fiber-attached | host: Bos | place: Iran: Karaj | collected 2018-10 | reverse complement strand
GCCCGGGAGCAGGAAACCATGATCCGCGCCCGTGTGCTGGCCAATAACCTGGGCCTGGAGATGAAAATCGGCGATGTGGAGTTCCAGGGAGACGGCACCAAGGCCATCTTCTACTACATTGCCGATGGCCGCGTGGACTTCCGCCAGCTCATCAAGGACTTCGCCGAGGAATTCCACATCCGCGTGGAGATGAAGCAGATCGGCGCCCGGCAGGAAGCCGGCCTCATCGGAGGCCTGGGCATCTGCGGCCGGGAACTGTGCTGCGCCAACTACATCACCGAGTTCAAATCCATCGCCACCTCGGCCGCCCGGGCGCAGGATCTCTCGCTGAATCCCCAGAAACTGGCCGGCCAGTGCGGCAAGCTCAAGTGCTGCCTCAACTACGAGGTGGACGCCTACATGGACGCCCTCTCCCGCATCCCGCGCGTGAGCGAACCCCTGGAGTTCGAGGACGGCCCCGCCTTCCTGGTGAAGACCGACATCCTGGCCGAGACCCTCTATTTCTCCTACGAGAAAGGCTCGCTGGTGCAGACCTACCCGCTGCCGGCGGCCCAGGTGAAGGAAATCCAGGCCATGAACCGCCGCGGCGAGCGGCCCGCCACCCTCAAGGTGGAAGAGGCATCGGCCCCCGAGTTCATCTCGGCCGTGGGCGACGACGCCATCAACCGCTTCGACCCCGAGCGCCGCAAGAAGCGCCGCAAGAAAGGGGGCCGGGGCAAAAACGGCGGCGCAGCCAAAAAGGGGGAATGATGCGTCGCGCTGTCCTGCTGTCCGTTTTGCTGGTACTCACGGCACTTTCCTGCCGGGAGCCGGTCTCTCAGGAGCGTTTCATCCGGGGGGAAGGGCCTTATGTGTTTACCGTGGACATGCAGGAAGGACGCGCCTACAACTTTGACCTCTATACCCGCATCGATGCCCCTGCCGACGAAATGGCTTCGCTGGTGGACCTCCCGCTCCGGGTGGAATGGCGCTCGCCCTCGGATTCCGTGTTCCGGGAGACCGTCTATCTGCCCCTCAGCGGCACCGACAGCTTCTTTTCCCGTACGGTCTATCATCCGTACCGCGAAGGCATGGTGCCCCGGGAACCCGGGGTGTGGACCCTTCGCTTCACCGCTCCCGCCACCATTCCGCACCGCGGTCTGGGACTGGTGGTTCGGCGTGATTTGCAGCGTGTTGATAATTAATAGTGAGAAATTTATGGGCCACGGCAAGTTGAAGAAATTCGCAGAGAACGAGACCTTCCGCTGCCTCCTGCAGCCGGATGCGTCGGCCATCCTGGACAAAGAACCCGGCAGCAAGGCCCTCCGTCTGAAGGACCATGCCATCAAGGGCCGCTGGGGGGCCGATATGTTCGGCAACGACCATCCCATCGTGCTGGAGCTGGGCTGCGGCAAGGGAGACTATACCATCGCCCTGGCCCAGCGGCATCCGGAGATGAATTTCATCGGCGTGGACATCAAGGGCGCCCGCCTCTGGAAAGGCGCCAAGTTCGCCACGGAAAACGCCCTTCCCAATGTGGCTTTCCTCCGCACCCGCATCGAGTTCATCGGCGCGTTCTTCGGCCCGGCCGAGGTGGCCCAGATCTGGCTCACCTTCTCCGACCCGCAGCTGCGTGGTTCCGAGAACAGCCGCCTCAGTTCGCCGCTTTTCCTGGAGCGTTACCGCCAGATGATGGCTCCCGGCGGGATCGTTCACCTCAAAACGGACTCCCGCTATCTCTATGAATACACCCGGTCCGTGTGCCAGGTCAATGCGCTGCCGGTGCTCGCCGCCTGCGAGGACGTCTATGGAAGCGACACGCCCTTGCCCGCAGAGGTAAGGGAGGTGCAGACCTTCTATGAGAAGATGTTCCTGGAGATGGGGCTGCCCATCACCTATCTGGCGTTTACGCTGGAACATGCGGGGGCCTTCGCCTTCCCCGGGGAGGCCTTTGACCACGCCTACTGGCTGGAGGCCGAGGGTCCCCGCCGCTCATTCTCCCACCAGCCTACGCCAAAGCGTTAGCGTGGACGCCCAGCACGGCGCGGCCGCTGGGTTCGTTCATCCCCTTGAACGCGGCGTCCCATTCCAGGGCGATCGCGGTGCTGCAGGCTACGCTGGCCTCGCTGGGCACGGCCCGGGCGGCACTCTCGCTGGGGAATAGCTCGGCGAAGATGGAGCGGTAGTAGTACTCTTCCTTGCACTGCGGCGGATGGACGGGGAAACGCTCGGCGGCGTGGGCCATCTGGCTGTCCGACACGGCTTCGGCCGTTATCTGCTTGAGCGTGTCAATCCAGGAGTAACCCACGCCGTCGCTGAACTGCTCCTTCTGGCGCCAGGCCACCTCCTCCGGCAGCATGTCGGCAAAGGCCTCGCGCACGATCTTCTTCTCGATGGTGGCGCCGGGACACATCTTGGCCTGCGGGTTCAGGCGCATGGCCACGTCCAGGAACTCCTTGTCCAGGAACGGTACGCGTCCCTCCACGCCCCAGGCACTCAGGCTCTTGTTGGCCCGCAGGCAGTCGTACAGGTGCAGTTTGGACAGCTTGCGCACGGTCTCTTCGTGGAAAGCGCGCGCATCGGGCGCCTTGTGGAAGTAGAGATAGCCGCCGAAGATCTCGTCGGCCCCCTCGCCGGAGAGCACCATCTTGATGCCCATGGACTTGATCACACGGGCCAGCAGGTACATGGGCGTGGAGGCGCGGATGGTGGTGACGTCATAGGTTTCCGTGAAGTAAATCACGTCCCGGATGGCGTCCAGGCCCTCCTGGATGGTGTAGTTGATCTCATGGTGCACCGTGCCGATGTGCTCGGCCACGCGCCGGGCCTTCTCCAGGTCGGGTGCGCCTTTCAGGCCCACGGCGAAGGAGTGCAGGCGCGGCCACCAGGCCCGGGTGCGGGAGTCGTCCTCGATGCGCATGGCGCTGTATTTTTCGGCAATGGCCGATATGACGGACGAATCCAGGCCGCCGGAAAGGAGCACGCCGTAGGGGACGTCGCTCATGAGCTGCCGCTTCACGGCGTCCATCAGCGCCTCCCGCACCTCCAGCGTGGAGGCGGGACCGTCCTTCACGGCCTCATAGTCCATCCAGTCGCGCGTGTACCAGCGTTTCATCCCGGGCTCGCGGCTCCAGTACAGATGGCCCGGCAGGAAGGGCTCGTAGCGCTCGCACTGCCCTTCCAGGGCCTTGAGTTCGCTGGCCACATAGACCTTTCCGTCGGCATCGTCGAAGCCGATGTACAAGGGAATCACGCCGATGGGATCCCGGGCAATCAGGAAGGCGTCTTTCTCGACATCATACAGCGCGAAGGCGAAGATGCCGCTGAGGTCCTCCAGGAAATCCGGCCCTTTATCGCGGTAAAGGGCCAGGATCACCTCGCAGTCGCTGCCGGTCTGGAAATCGTACTTCCCGGCATAGCGCCGGCGGATCTCCTGATGATTATAGATCTCTCCGTTCACGGCCAGCACCACCTTCCCGTCCGGGGAAACGAGGGGCTGTCCGCCCGACTCCGGGTCCACGATGCTCAGGCGTTCATGGCACAGCACGGCGCTCCCGCCGCACCAGATACCGCTCCAGTCCGGTCCGCGATGGCGGATCCTGCGACTCATTTCCAGGGCCTTCCGACGCAGCGCATCAGACTGCTCCGTGACATTGAAAATACCGACAATTCCACACATAAGCTTACTGTTTTATTCCTGTTGGAGATTAACTGATTGCTGTTTTACGGCTGCAGCGTGAAGCCAAACACGAAGAAGGCTTCCCGGATGGACGGGTTGGCGGCCACCTGCGCGAAGACGGGGATGGAGAAACTGTCCGTAACGGAGATCTCCTTCGAGGCCTTCACCGAGAGATTGACCAGCGCGAACTGCTCCACGCCGTAGAAATCCGTGGCAAACGGGACCGCACCCACGGCGGCCGACCAGTCTGCACCGCCCAGGGTAAACGGAGCGCTGAGTTCCAGGTAGCTGCTGTAGGCCCGCCGGCCGGAGGGATTCAGCCCGTCGTTGCCGGCGAAGTTGGTGTACCACTGGATGGCGGCGAAGCCGAAATCATAGCCGATATTGGCCTCGAAGACGTGGTTCGTGCAGTCGGAGCGATACATAAAGTAGCGGTTCTGCGGGTCCAGCCCCGCATTGAACCAATAATCCGTGACGCCGATGTTGAAGCCGCCAATCGTGTAGCTGAGCGTCAGGTCGAACTCCTTCGTGTCGGCGGGATCGGCCACGCCGGCCGAACCCCAGGCCGACAGGCTCAGGCCCTTGTAGCCGAGGCCCAGCGCCGGCTGCAGCGACACGCCGCCCAGGTCCTGGCCACGCCAGATGTAGCGGCTCACGAAATCGGCACCGACGGAGGTCTCCAGCTTGTCCTGTGCCCTGGCCGGAGCCAGGGTGGTGAGAGACAGGACTGCCAGGGAGAAAAGGATGATTATCTTTTTCATAACACTTTCATTTTAAACGGTTCTTCGCTAGTTATAGCAGCTTTCGCCGTGCTCGTAGATGTCCAGGCCTTCCTCTTCCACGCGCTTGCCCACACGCAGGCCGTGGAGCTTCTTGATGCCGAAGAAGAGCAGGATGCCGGTCGCAGCGGCCCAGAGGTCGATGACCGTGATGCCGAGGGCCTGGATGCCCAGGAAATGCCAGCCGCCGCCGTAGAAGAGGCCGCCGTCGGTTGCCAGGAGGCCCGTCATCAGCGTTCCCAGGATACCGCACACGCCATGGACACTGGAGGCACCCACCGGGTCGTCGATATGCAGCTTGCGGTCAATAAATTCGATGGAATAGACCAGTACCACGCCGCACACCAGGCCGATGATCACCGCACCCAGCGGAGAGACCACGTCGCAGCCCGCCGTGATGCCCACCAGACCGGCCAGCACGCCGTTGAGGGTGAGCGAAAGCGAAGGCTTGCCGTATTTCCACCAGGTGAGGAACATGGTGGCCACACCGCCGGCGGCGGCCGCCAGGTTGGTGGTGAGGAACACATGGGAGATAGCCGTGCGGTTCACCTCACCGGAGGCCGCCAGCTGGGAGCCCGGGTTGAAGCCGAACCAGCCCATCCAGAGGATGAAAACACCCAGGGCCGCCATGGTGAGGTTGTGGCCGGGGATGGCGCGGCTCTTGCCGTCCGGGCCGTATTTGCCCACCCGGGGACCGAGTGCGATGGCGCCGATCAGGGCCAGCACGCCGCCCACGCTGTGCACGATGGCCGAACCGGCGAAGTCGTGGAAGCCCAGCTGGGAGAGCCAGCCGCCGCCCCAGGTCCAGTGGCCTTCGATGGGATAGATGAACAGGGAGATGAACGCGCTGTAGACCAGGTACATCGAGAACTTGGTCCTTTCGGCCATGGCACCGCTCACGATGGTGGCGGAGGTGGCGCAGAACACCGTTTCAAAGATCAGGAAACCCTCAACGGGGAGGTTACTCTTGTAGAAAGACAGGCCGCCCCAGTTGGGCGCGCCGATGAAGCCGGCACCATCGCTGCCGAACATGAAGCCGAAGCCCACAAACCAGAACAGCAGGGAGCCGAACATGAAGTCCACAAAGTTCTTCATCAGGATATTCGCCGTGTTCTTGCTGCGGGTAAAACCCGCCTCACACAGCGCAAAGCCCGGTTGCATAAAGAAAACCAGCATCGCGGCGAGCAGCATCCAGACAGTATCGAGAGATATAGCTAATTCTTCCATAAGGCATTCATTTTTAAGCGTTTTTACTACAGAAAACAACAACTACTTCTTGTCCCGCAGGACCGTGTCGCCGTGCTCACCGGTACGGATGGACCAGGTGTCAATCACGTCGCTGATGAAGATGCGGCCGTCTCCGATCTCGCCTGTCGATGCCGTCTTGAGGATGACCTCTACAGTGGGTTCCACGAACTGGTCGCGGCACACGATGGTGAGCGCCACGCGCTCAATCACGTCCGTGGAATACTGGACGCCACGATAGATGCGCTCCTGACGGCTCTGGCCGATACCATGCACATTGTGGTATTCGAACCAGTTGATGTCTGCTTCGAGCAAGGCCTCCTTGACCTCCTCGAACTTCGTCTTGCGGACGATGGCTTCAATTCTTTTCATAACACTACTAACTTGATAATTGGGTTGGTTTTCTTGACTGGATGGGTACAATACTCCCCATACAAGCGAACTCTGGGAATTCGCAAGCGAATGAATTTCAGCGTTTTATACTAGAGCTGTGCGATGCAGGCCTTGACGAAACTCACAAACAGCGGGTGCGGGTGCAGCACCGTGGAGGAGTATTCGGGATGGAACTGCGTGCCGATATACCAGCGCAGCTGGGGTATCTCCACGATTTCCACCAGGTCGGCGGCCGGGTTCACGCCCGCGCACTTCATGCCGGCGGCCTCATATTCGGCCTTGTACTGGTTGTTGAACTCGTAGCGGTGGCGGTGTCTTTCCCGGATGAGCAGGTCGCCTCCATAGGCCTGGGCGGCGCGGCTGCCCTTGACCAGCTCGCAGTCGTAGGCGCCCAGGCGCATGGTGCCGCCCATCTGGGTGATGTTTTTCTGCTCCTCCATCATGTCAATGACATTGTGCGGGGTCTTGGCGTCCATCTCGCTGCTGTTGGCGTCCTTGTAGCCCAGCACGTTGCGGGCGAACTCGATCACCATCATCTGCATGCCCAGGCAGATGCCGAAGGTGGGGATGTCGTGCGTACGGCCGTACTCGGCGGCGATGATCTTGCCCTCGATACCGCGCTGGCCGAATCCGGGACAGATCACCATGCCCGCCATGCCGCTGAGTATCTCGGCCACGTTCTCCTCCGTGACCTCTTCGCTGTTGATGAAGTTGATCCTCACCTTCACGCCGTCGTAGATGCCTGCCAGGTTCAGGCTCTCGCGGATACTCTTGTAGGCGTCCTGGAGGTCGTATTTGCCCACCAGGGCCACGGGCACCTCCCGGGTGGCCTTGCGCTGTTTGTCCAGGAAGTCGTGCCAGGGTTTCATGGCCGGCGTCTCGCCCACGGGGATGCCGATCTTGCGCAGGATGGCGGCGTCGAGCCCCTGCCGCTGCATGCTCACGGGCACCTCGTAGATGCTGGGCATGTCCTCGCTCTGGACCACGCATTCCAGGTCCACGTTGCAGAACGAAGCCACCTTGAGCCGCATGGCATCGTCCAGGTGCCGTTCCGTGCGCAGGACCAGGATGTCGGGCTGGATCCCCATCCCCTGCAGCTCCTTCACGCTGTGCTGCGTGGGCTTGGTCTTGAGCTCGTCGGCCGCCTTCAGGTAGGGAACGTAGGTGAGGTGGACGCAGACAGCGTCGCGGCCCAGCTGCCAGCGCAGCTGCCGGATGGCCTCCATGAACGGCGCGCTCTCGATGTCGCCGATGGTGCCGCCCACCTCCGTGATCACGAAGTCCAGGTCCTCGCCCTGCTCCTCCTCGCGGAGCATCCGCCGTTTGATTTCGTCCGTGATATGCGGCACCACCTGGATGGTCTTGCCCAGGTAGTCGCCGCGGCGCTCGCGGTCGATGACCGTCTTGTAGATGCGACCCGTGGTGATGCTGTTGTGGCGCGTGGTGTGGATGCCTGTGAAACGCTCATAGTGTCCCAGGTCCAGGTCGGTTTCCATGCCGTCGGCCGTCACGTAGCACTCCCCGTGCTCATAGGGGTTCAGCGTGCCCGGGTCGATGTTGATGTACGGATCAAACTTCTGGATGGTGACCTTGAATCCACGCGCCTGTAATAGTTTTCCCAGGCTGGCGGAGATAATACCTTTGCCCAGCGACGAGACCACGCCGCCGGTAATGAATATAAACTTGGTGTTTTTCATTTATTTCTTGTTTTTGAAGTAAGCTTCTACGGCGCTGGCTGCCGAGATGCCGGATGCCATGGCCCGGACCACCAGGGAGGCGCCGCTCTGGACGTCGCCGGCAAAGAAGACGTTCTCTCCCACCTGGGGCAGCTGTGGCTTCAGGAAGCCCATGGCCAGCAGGACGATATCGGCCTTCACCAGTTCCGGTTCGCCGGCGGTGACCATGATGGGGCGTCCGCCTTCCGGGTTGGGTTTCCAGTCGATGGGCTGGATCTCCACGCCGGTGAGCTGCCCTTTTTCGCCCACGAAACGGAGCGTATTGATGTTCCAGCGGCGCTCGCAGCCTTCTTCGTGCGAAGAGGAGGTCTTGAGCGTGCGGGGCCAGGCGGGCCAGGGGTTGGCCGGGTCTTCCGGTCCCACGGGCGGCTTGGGCAGGATTTCGATCTGCATCACGGACTTGCAGCCCTGGCGGTGGGCCGTGCCGATGCAGTCGGATCCCGTGTCGCCGCCGCCGATTACCAGCACGTCCTTGCCCTTGCAGGTGACCCGCTGGTCGGCCGGCACCTCGGCGCCGTACAGCACGCGGTTCTGCTGGGCGAGCAGCTCCAGGGCGAAGTAAACGCCCTTGAGTTCGCGTCCGGGGACGGGGAGGTCTCGCGCCGTGGGGGTGCCGGTGGCGATGACATAGGCGTCAAAGCCCTTGGGCAGGGCCTCCGGAGCCACCTGCTGGCCATAGCGGAAACTGATGCCCTCCTGCTCCATGAGGGCGATGCGCCGGTCGATGACCTTCTTGTTGAGCTTGAAGTTCGGAATGCCGAAGCGGAGCAGCCCGCCGGCCTTCTCGTTCTTCTCGAACACCGTCACGGCATAGCCCATGCGGTTGAGCCGGTTGGCCGCGGCCAGTCCCGACGGACCGGCACCGATCACGGCTACCTTACAGCCGTTGCGTGCCGGGGATACGGGCTGGACGTAATTCTCGCGGTAGGCGATCTCCGTGATGGCGGCCTCGTTCTCGCGGTTGGTGGTGGGCTCGTGCAGGGTGAGGTTCAGCACGCAGGCTTTCTCACACAGGGCCGGACACACCCGCCCGGTGAACTCCGGGAAAGGATTGGTGGCATTGAGCAGGCGCCAGGCCAGCTCGAAATCGCCCTTGTACACGGCGTCGTTCCATTCCGGCGGCCGGTTGCCCAGCGGGCAGGCCCAGTTGCAGAACGGGACTCCGCAGTCCATGCATCGCGACGCCTGCAAGCGGCGGTCGCCTTCGTTGAGCGTCTGCTCAACTTCCCCGAAATCCTGGACCCGGTCCTGTACCGGCCGGTAGCCAGCCTCCTTGCGGGGTATTGTCAAAAAAGCTTTGTAGTCTCCCATAAGGCGTCAATATTGGATTTGGAGATGCTGTACCTTCTCGGCCAGGCCGCGGAGGCGTTCCTGCTCCAGGACATGCTTGTACTCGATCGGAATCACCTTGATGAAGTCGTCGGCCGACCGGGCCCAGTCGTCCAGCAGGGTGCGGGCCAGGTTGGAACCGGTGTAGAGATAGTGCTGGCGGATGAGTTCGTGCAGCTCCTTGCGGTCCATCTTGTCGTCCACCAGGGAAATCTCCACCATGTCCAGGTTGCAGTAGTAATCGAAAACGTGGGACGGATCATAGACATAGGCCACACCGCCCGACATGCCGGCGGCGAAGTTGCGGCCCACGGGTCCCAGTACGACCACCCGGCCGCCTGTCATGTATTCGCAGCAGTGGTCGCCGGCACCTTCCACCACGGCTTTGGCGCCGGAGTTGCGCACGGCGAAGCGCTGGCCCGCCCGGCCGGCCACATACATCTCGCCGCCCGTGGCCCCGTACAGGCAGGTGTTGCCGGCGATGATGTTGTCTTCGGCCTGGAAGGAGGCGCGTGAGGACGGGCGGATGGCCACCCGGCCGCCGCTCAGGCCCTTGCCCACATAGTCGTTGGCCTCGCCTTCCAGCCGCACGTTCACGCCGCCGGCGAGGAAGGCGCAGAAGCTTTGTCCGGCCGATCCCTTGAACTTGATGTTGATGGTGGAATCGGGCAGGCCCTCGGCCCCGTACTTGGCGGCGATGCGCCCGCTGAGCATGGTGCAGGTGGCCCGGTCCGTGTTCGAGATGGGATATTCCAGGCTGATTTCTTCCTTCCATTCGATGGCCGGCTGCGCGGCCTTGATGATCTCCAGGTCGCGGACGGGCTGGAGTTCGTGGATGGGCATGCCCGACCAGCCGCACGTGCCTTTCTCCTGGAACAGGACCCGGGACAGGTCCACTTGGGCGGCCTTGGAAGCGGGATCCACCGGCTTGCGCACCAGGAGTTCCGTGTGGCCCACGATGTCGGAGAGGCTGCGGACACCCATTTCGGCCAGGTATTCGCGCACTTCCTGGGCCAGGAAGGTGAAGTAGTTCACCAGGTAGTCGGCCTTGCCGGAGAAGTGCTTGCGGAGCGCCGGATCCTGGGTAGCCACGCCCGTGGGGCAGGTGTTGAGGCTGCATTTGCGCATCATCACGCAACCCAGCACGATGAGCGGGAGCGTGCCGAAACCGAATTCGTCGGCCCCCAGCAGCGACAGCAGGATCACGTCGCGGCCGGTCTTGAGCTGGCCGTCCACCTGCAGGCGCACCTGCGTGCGGAGGCCGTTGCGCACCAGGGTCTGCTGCGTCTCGGACAGGCCGATTTCCGGGCTGATGCCGGCAAAGCGCATGGAGGACGCCGGGGAGGCCCCGGTGCCGCCTTCGGCCCCGGAGATGACGATGAGGTCGGCCTTGGCCTTGGCCACGCCGGCCGCGATGGTGCCCACGCCGCTCTCCGACACCAGCTTGACGCTGATGGCGGCGGACGGGTTCACGTTCTTGAGGTCGAAGATGAGCTGCGAGAGGTCTTCGATGGAGTAGATGTCATGGTGCGGGGGCGGGGAGATGAGCGAGATGCCCGGGATGGAGTTCCGGGTCTTCGCGATGATGGCGTTCACCTTGAATCCGGGCAGCTGGCCGCCCTCGCCGGGCTTGGCGCCCTGGGCCACCTTGATCTGGATTTCCTCGGCGTTCACCAGGTATTCGGCCGTGACGCCGAAGCGTCCGGAAGCCACCTGCTTGGTCTTGCTGGAAAGCGACACGCCGTCCACTTCCGTGTGGTAGCGCTCGTTGTCCTCGCCGCCTTCACCCGTGTTGGAACGGGTACCCAGGCGGTTCATGGCCAGGGCGATGGCCTCGTGCGCCTCGATGCTCAGGGCACCGAAGCTCATGGCGCTCACCACGAAACGCTTCACGATGCTCTCCACGGGCTCCACCTCGTCCAGGGGAATGGGCGTGCCGCGCTGGAAGTCCAGCAGGTCGCGCAGGAAGATGAGGCCCTCCTTGCCGTCCACGGCGGCGGTGAATTCCTTGAATTTCTTGTAACTGCCCAGGCGTGTGGCCAGTTGCAGGGAAGAGATGGTCTCGGGGTTCCAGGCATGCTGGATGCCGTCCTTGCGGTAGTGGAACTGTCCCACGTTGGGCAGGAATTCCGTGCGGGACGCATCGGCAAAAGCCTGTGCATGGAACCACATGGCGTCGCGGGCGATGGTCTCCAGGCCGATACCGCCGATCGTCGAGCGCTCCGTGCCGAAGTAATCGCGCAGCAGGCCCTCGTCCAGGCCGATGCTCTCGAAAATCTTGGCACCGCGGTAGGAACGGATGGTGGAGATACCCATCTTGGCCATGATCTTGAGGAGCCCCTTCTTCATGGCGTTGATGTAGTTGGTGCGGGCCGTGGCGTAGTTGAGCTGGATCTTGCCTCCGTGCGCCAGGCTGGAGATGATGGCGAAGGACAGGTAGGGGTTGATGGCCGATGCGCCGTAGCCCAGCAGCAGGGCGGCGTGCATGGTCTCCCGGATTTCCCCGCTTTCCACGATGAGGGCTGTCTGCACGCGTTTGCCGGCGGCAATCAGGTAGTGGTGCACCGCGCTCACGGCCAGCAGCGAAGGGATGGGGGCGTGGGTCTGGTTCACGTCACGGTCGCTCAGGATGATGTAGTTCACCCCGTCGTCCACACACTTTTCGGCCTTCTGGCACAGGTCCGTGAGGGCCCGGCGCAGGTTGGCCGCCGCGTCGGCGGGATTGGCCGCGCACTGGAAGAGCATGGGCAGCTTCACGGTGTTGAAGCCCTTGTAGCGGATGTTGCACAGCAGGTCCAGCTGCGTGTTGGTGAGGATGGGGTGGGGGAGACGCACCATCTTGCAGTTGTCTTCGTCGGGAGTCAGGATACCGGCGCCGACGCGGCCGATGTATTCGAACAGCGACATTACCATCTGCTCCCGGATGGAGTCGATGGGCGGGTTGGTCACCTGGGCGAACTGCTGCCGGAAATAGTTGAAGAAACTCTGCGGGCGCTCCGTGAGGACGGCCAGCGGGGTGTCGTTACCCATGGAGGAAGTGGGCTCGATGCCCTTCTCGCACATGGGCTTGAGCGAGTTCTCCACGTCCTCGGCCGTGCAGCCGAACAGGAGTTCCTTGTGCAGGAGGTCGGCCTCGTTGTGCTCGATCTTGCGGCCGCTGTGCAGGTCTTCCAGCTGGATGCGGCCGGCCGACAGCCATTTGCGGTAGGGATGCTCGGAGGCCAGTTTTTCCTTGATCTCGGCATCGTACCAGATCTTGCCCTCCTTGGTGTCCACCAGCAGCATCTTGCCCGGTTCCAGGCGGCCCTTGCATTCGATTTCGGCCGGGTTGAAGTCCATCACGCCCACCTCGCTGGCAACTACCAGCAGGCCGTGTTTGGTGATGGTGTACCGGCCGGGACGCAGGCCGTTGCGGTCCAGGATACCCCCGGCATAGCGGCCGTCGCTGAACAGCAGCGTGGCCGGGCCGTCCCAGGGCTCCATGAGGATGGAGTGGTATTCATAGAAGGCGCGCAGGTCTTCCGAGATGGGGTTGGTCTCGTCAATGCTCTCGGGCATGAGCACCGCGACGGCCTGCGGCAGGCTGAGTCCGCTCTGGGTGAGGAATTCCAGCACGTTGTCCAGGCTGGCCGAATCGCTCATGTCGGGCTGGACGATGGGCGTGAGGTCGCCGATGTTGCCCAGCAGGCCCGAGCCCAGCACGCTCTGGCGTGCCTGCATCCAGCTCCGGTTGCCCCGGATGGTGTTGATCTCGCCGTTGTGGCAGAGCATCCGGAAAGGCTGGGCCAGGCTCCACTGCGGGAAGGTGTTGGTAGAGAAGCGGGAGTGGACGATGGCCATGGAGCTCGTGAACCAGGGGCTCGTGAGGTCGGTATAGTACTCGCGCAGCTGGCGGCTGGTGAGCATCCCCTTATACACGATATTGCGCGTGGAGAGCGAGCAGATGTAGCCGTCCTCTCCCAGGCGTTCGACATGTTTTCGGATACGGTAGAGCTTGCGCTCCAGGTCGGCCTCTTCCAGGTATTCGTGGCTGGTGACGAAGAGCTGCACCGTGTAGGGCTCGCCCTTGGCCGCTTCCTCGCCCAGGCAGGCGGCGTTCACCGGGACCTCCCGGATGTGGCTGAGCGTACAGCCTTCGTGCTCCACCTCCGTGCCGATGGCGGCGAGGATGCGCTCACGCCGGGCGGCATCCTTGGGCAGGAACACCAGGCCGGTGCCGTAGCGCCCTTTCTCCGGGACGGGAATTCCCTGGAGGAGAATGAATTCGTGGGGAATCTGGACCATGATCCCGGCGCCGTCACCCGACTTGCCGTCGGCACCCTCGGCGCCGCGGTGGCTCATGTTTTCAAGTACGGTGAGCGCGTTGTCCACCAGTTCATGGGTCTTGTCGCCACGGATGTTTACGACCATACCCACCCCACACGCATCGTGTTCCGATGCTGCGTCATATAGACCGGATTTCATTGGGTAATATGTTAAATAACTACTTACTTGGGGCTTGGAAGGCTAGCTGATGAAAAGCAGCTCGCGGTACTTGGGCAGCGGCCACAACTTGTTGTCAACCAGTTCCTCCAGCCTGTCGATGGGTTTGCGCAGGGCAAAGAGGCTCTCGGCAATCTCGTGATAGGCCAGGGCGCGCTTGTACTCGTCCTCGATCATGTTGGCGGCCTTGCGGGCCTCCTTCATGGCCGTGGCTTTCACGCGCACTTCCTCCACGTACTTGTTGATGTCATTCAGGATGAGCATCTCGGTGGTGCAGCTGTCGGTATTGCCGAACACGCTCTTGGACAGGGCCACTTCCTGCAGGAGCTTGGCCTTGTACTCCAGGGCGGCGGGCACAATGTGGTTCAGGGCCATGCGCACCATCACGCGGGATTCGATCTGCACCTTCTTGGTGTACATCTCCCACTTCACCTCGTTGCGGGCTTCCAGTTCCTTCTCGGTGTACACACCGGTCTTGGTGAACATGTCGATGGCGGCGGGCTTGGTGAATTCGGCAAACATGCGGGGCACGTTGGTCTCCACATCCAGGCCGCGGCGGGCGGCTTCCTTCTTCCATTCGTCGGAATAGCCGTTTCCGTCAAAGCAGACCACGTCGATGACCGACTTGATGATGGGCTTGAGGGCGTCCATGATGGCGATGTTGGTCTTCTTGCCGGCGGCCAGTTCCTTATCGACGGCGGCCTTGAAGGCGATGAGCTGCTCGGCCACGGCGGCGTTGAGCGTGGTCATCGCACCGGCGCAGTTGGCGCAGGAACCCACGGCGCGGAACTCGAAGCGGTTGCCCGTGAAGGCGAAAGGCGAGGTACGGTTGCGGTCGGTGTTGTCCACGAAGATCTCGGGAATCTCCACCAGGCCCACGCTCTTGCCCTTCTTGCCGGCAATCTCGATGGGCGTGTCGGACGGCACCTCCAGCAGTTTGTGCAGGACCTCGGTCATGGTGCGGCCCAGGAAGGCCGATACGATGGCGGGCGGCGCCTCGTTGGCGCCCAGGCGGTGGGCGTTGGT
>JAEEGL012378307.1_pt1 | contig 14648 bp, 11 predicted proteins | sample 9134231 | NCBI WGS metagenome assembly JAEEGL01 (sample SAMN16246548, study PRJNA631951) | gut metagenome | biome: gut microbiome; feature: rumen; material: fiber-attached | host: Bos | place: Iran: Karaj | collected 2018-10 | reverse complement strand
TTGGGCTCGGCGTATTTGTGCAAGAGGGACGGGGTCATCTGGGCGTTGCAGTGGATGCCGGGTTCGTCCTTGAAGCGGCGTTCTTGCAGCATCCTGGCGGCAATGACGCGCTGGCGGATGGCGGCGCTGGGTTCGCCGGGGGCTTTGCTGGACATCTGGTCGAAATCGACGGGCTGGACCTCGATCTGCAGGTCGATGCGGTCGAGTAGCGGGCCCGAAATTTTGCTCATATAGTGGGTGCGCTGGTACTCGTTGCAGACGCATTTCTTCTTGGGATGCCCATAGTACCCGCACGGGCACGGATTCATCGAAGCCACGAGCATGAACGAGGCGGGGTATTCGGTGCTGTATTTCGCCCGACTGATACTTATTATCCTGTCCTCCAACGGCTGCCGCATCACCTCCAAGACATTTCGTGAAAACTCCGGCAGCTCGTCAAGAAAGAGGACCCCGTTGTGCGCCAGGCTGATTTCGCCGGGCATGGGGTAGGAGCCTCCACCGACGAGGGCGACGGGCGAAATCGTATGGTGCGGGCTGCGGAAGGGGCGCACGGTCATCAGCGTGGTGCCTTGCTGCAGTTTACCCGCCACGCTGTGGATCTTGGTCGTCTCGAGGGCCTCGCTCAACGTGAGCGGCGGCATGATGGATGGCAATCGCTTGGCCATCATGGACTTGCCCGAGCCAGGGCTACCCACCAGCAGAATGTTGTGCCCACCAGCACAGGCTACCTCAAAGGCGCGCTTGACATTTTCTTGCCCCTTGACGTCAGCGAAGTCGTAGGGGAAAACGCCTTGTGCCTTGGCAAACTCGGCACGGGTATCCACGACAGTCGGTTCAAGGGTGATTTCGCCGTTGAGGAACTGCACCACCTCGATGACATTGTCCACGCCGTAGATGTCGAGGTTGTTGACCACGGCGGCCTCTAGGGCATTGGCTCGCGGAACGATGAAACCGTCCAGCTGCAACTGTCGCGCAAGGATCGCCATGGGCAGGGCGCCCTTGATGGGTCGCAGACTGCCGTCGAGCGAGAGTTCACCCATGAGCATGAATCGTCCCAGCTTGTCAGGATTGATTTTCTCGTCGGCAGCGAGGATGCCTACTGCCAGCGGCAGGTCATAGGCCGACCCTTCCTTCTTGATGTCAGCGGGCGACATATTGATGACCACCGACTTGCCCGGGAACTCAAATCCCGCTTGCTGCATGGCGCAGCGCACACGCTCGGCACTCTCCTTGACCGCAGTGTCGGGCAGGCCAATAATCATGAAGCCCGACCCCCAATCGACGGTCACTTCAATTTCGACCTTGATGGCGTCGATGCCATGCACTGCCGCAGCTATCGTTCTCGCTAACATAAGATTTTTGGGTTTAATGTTTAGAGTTTAGTGGGTGATGTCGTTGGCCTTTTTATGTGCCTGGTCTATGCTGGGACCCGAATAGACGACGAGTCCAGTGCTGTCGGTGACGGCATACCATGGCAACGAGGTGATGCCCAGCAATTGGACGCCCTGCTCCAACGGTCCAGCGGGTGCCCAATAGTGCGGCCAACTCTCGCCAGCGATGGTCTGCCGCCAGCGGATGGTGTCGCTCTCGGTAAGGATGTCTATCACCTGGAGTTTCTCTCCCGCCTCGTCGCTGATGGCTTTAACCTTCGCCGTCAGCGCGGCTCGGTCTTTCTGGGGGAAGGCCCAGAACGAGAGAAGTGTCGTGCGGTCAGTGAGCTTGATTTCCTCAAAGTTCCCGTCGTGTTTCCACAGGTTGAGGGTCATCAATCGCGGCAACCTGCCACGGCTGTCTCCCTTTTGGAATGCAGGCAGAGACTTTATCAACGATTCAGGCCGTGCCTTGGCTTCGATGCCGTTCAGCATCTTTTGGATCTTGGCTTGATCGCTATAGTCGCTGTAATCAGCTATCAGCAATACCGTGGACAGCATCTCGGCAGGATGCTCGCGCACATACTTCTCGATGGCGGCATCCAGTCGGCTGGGGTTGGGATCGCCATAGAAGGCGGCGTGCTCGTCGCGGAAGAGCTGCCAGTCCTCGTTCAGGCTGTTTCCCTTGACCTTGACAGCCATCGCCTTGCCGGCATCACCCTTGACCTTGAGGTGGTCACCGTTGCTGGCAACAACCGTTGCCAACGGCTCGTTGCGGTAGTTGAGCAGACTCACGATAACAGGCTCCGCCGAAGCCCCCTTAAAGGTGAAGTGTCCTTTCTTGTCCACCTCGACTGGTGCTTCGACAACTCCTGAGTCACCACGGAAAACCACCTTGACGGTATTGCCGTTAAGGTTAGTGATGTCGCCGTCAATCTTAAAGCTGTCGCTGCTGCACGAGACTAATGCGATGACCAACGTTAGCAGGAAGAGATGTATCTTGTTCATTATCTTGTTTGTAAAGTAATCATTTCATATTTTTTCGTACAAAGGGACGGTTCTTTTGTACGAAAATTAAGGGTCGCGCCAGTCGCCGTGCTGCTTGATCAGGGCGACAAGGCGGTCGATGGCGTCGGCCTCGGGGATATTCATCTCGACACACTGTTTACCCTTATACAGGCTGATGCGGCCTGCTGCTGCGCCAACGTATCCGTAGTCGGCATCGGCCATCTCGCCGGGACCGTTCACAATGCAGCCCATCACGCCGATTTTCAAGTGTGTAAGGTGAGCCGTCGCCTGTTGTACGCGCTGCACGGTCGTCTGCAGGTCAAACATGGTCCTGCCGCATCCGGGGCAGGAGATGAATTCGGTCTTGCTGATGCGCTGGCGTGCCGCCTGCAGGATGGCAAAAGCGTAGCGCACGACCTCGGCACTGCTGTAGGTGTTAGGCGCTTCGAGCCAGACGCCGTCGGCACGGCGGTTCAGCAGGACGGCACCCAAGTCGGCACCCGCCTTGACCTGCAGCCACTCGTTGGAGTTGTCGGCATAGGTGTTGCGCACGATGACGGGGCAGTTGATGCCTGCCGTGTCAAGGGCATGGATCATGGCCTGCTGCTCGGCGGGAATATTCTTCCCCACGGGAGTAATGACCAGCACCGTGTCGCTGCGGCCGCGCAGGAATTCCAGGCGGTGAACCGGCGTGGATGCCGGCACCTGCAGGAAGCGCAGCCTTGTCGTCGAGCAGCGGTCCCACTCGCCCAGGGTCAACAAGGGATAGACGTTGCGCTCGCCTTTCCATGCGGCAAAAGGCACCATGAAGCGGTGCGTACCGTCGATAAGGCCGTCGGCGCTATAGTAGAAGTCGGGCTGCAACGCTGCACCGTCAAGTTGATCGGGGCGGTAGCTGGCAATGACTACAGGCTGCTGGTTGCCGCCGATGAGTCCGTCAACAGTGATTGTCGATCGCCGATCGGGGCACAGGGGGTCATAGCCCTCGCAGTAATCACCCTCGATCGTCGGGTGTCCCTCGCGTTGCGAGATATAGTCCACCAGCTTGCGAGCAACGGGTATCTCCAGTTCGGGCTCTTCGCTGAGCGAGACGCGGATGGTATCACCCAATCCCTCGGCCATCAGCGCACCGATGCCCACGGCACTCTTGACGCGTCCATCCTCGCCGAAGCCTGCTTCGGTAACACCCAGGTGCAGGGGGAAGTGCATGTCCTCGCGATCCATGGCGTCAACCAGTCGGCGCACCGCCTCAACCATCACCACGACATTAGAAGCCTTCATCGAGATGACCACGTCCAGGAATTTTTCCTCGACAAACACGCGCAGGAACTCCATTACGCTCTCGACCATGCCGGCTGCCGTATTACCATAGCGGCTCATGATGCGGTCGCTCAGCGAGCCGTGGTTCACGCCCAGGCGCACCGCCGTGTGATGTTCACGGCATATGGCAATGAACGGCAACAATGCCTCGCGGATGCGCCCCAGTTCGGCAGTATATTCCTCGTCGGTATATTCCAGCTGCTTGAAGGTGCGTGCCGGATCGACAAAGTTGCCCGGGTTGATGCGTACGCCCTCACACACCGCTGCTGCAGCCAATGCTGCCTGCGGGTTGAAATGGATATCGGCAATGAGGGGGATTGTGCAGCCCTGGCCACGCAGCACCTTTGAAATGTCGCCGATGCTGTTGGCTTGTTTCACGCCCTGCGCTGTGAGGCGCACATAGTCGGCCCCGGCAAAGGCGATGCGCTGGCATTGTGCCGCGCTGGCCTCCACATCATCGGTGGCGGTATTAGTCATAGACTGGACGCGTACGGGCCACTCGCTGCCCATTGCGATGCCGCCCACGTTGACGCTCACTGTCGGGCGGCGCTTATAGTTGAAAGGATTCATGATTAGACGTTAGATTTTAGACATTGGACGTTAGATGTTGGAATATGGTTATCCAAACAGTCTCATGGTCATGGACACGCACAGGAAGCCCACAACGGCACCAGCCAGCACTTGCCATGTGTCATGACGCCTGAGTGCCAGCCGCGCCGATCCGAGTAAGCCTGCCACGATAACGGTGAAGCACAGCATCCCAAGCAATTCAAATGCGCTGAGCCCCTGCACATGGATCTGATAAATCAAGGCAATGACGCCTCCGATGCCCGCCATGTGGGCACTGATTTTCCATTTGAGGTTGATTAGTGCCATCACCAGGATCGTTATCGCCGCACCCACCATGAACATGGTGAACCACTGCGGGGCATGGCAATAGTACAGATAATAGGCGGCTACTGCGTAGCACACAGCCGTGAAAACGTAGGGGATGAAACGTTGCTCCCTGACATTGACATGCAGGTCCTTGACCAGCTTGAAATGGCGCAGAACGCTCAGGAAGATGAGGGGAATGATGCAGGTGATGCCCATGCACACGAGCAGAATCACCACCCTCCTGCCGTAGGGTAGCAGACACAAGATAGACACCCATAGGGCCAAGAATACACCGTAGGTAGGCATCAGCAACGGGCTCAATGCCGTGGACAGGAAATTGGCCAAGCCTGCAATGAATTTATTGACGGTATATCTTTTCATTAAGAATAGTTTATAGTTAGTGTTGACAGTTTAACTGCTTTATTTTGCCATCTTGCGGCGCTCTGAGCTGCTGGGTATCTTGAGCGAGACGCGGTACTTGGCTACCGTGCGGCGTTCCAGCTTGTGTCCCATCTCCTTGAGTTTCTCGCACAGGGCATCATCGCTCAGCGGGTGGGCCTTGTCCTCGGCGTTGATAAGTTTGCGCAGGTCATCGACCACCTCGTGCCTGGAACCTCCGTTGATGTCCTCGCTGAAGAAGGACTTCAGGCTTTTCACGCCCCAACGGGTCTGTACATACTTGTTGCTGATGGCGCGTGACACCACCGACACATCCTTGCCGATCATGTCGGCAATCTGTTGCTGCCCGAGGGGCTTGAGGTCGCGCTCATCGCCGCTCAAGAAGAACTCGGGCTGGCACTTCACGATGGCGTTCATCGTGTTGAACAGCGTTTCTTGCCGTTGCTTGAGCACCTCGATAAACAGGCTGGCACGCTGGTAAGCGTCCTGGATGGTTTTCTTCTCCTTGGCCTCCTTGACACTCAGGCTGTCGGCATTCTTCTTGTAGCGCTCGTTCATCATGGCATAGCTCTCGCTAATCTGCAGCGTGGGGATATTGTTGCGCAGGGTAACAGTGATGCGACCCGTTTCCTCGTCAAGTTCCACGTCAAAGTCGGGCGTCACCTGCTGGGTGATGTAAGACCGTGACCCGAAGGCGTTGCCGGGGAATGGATTCAGCCCTCGTCTGATCTGATGCTTGAAAATCTGCTCCAGCCTTTCCTTGTCGATGCCCATCTTGCGTGACAACACGTCAAATCGCAGGCCTGCCATGTCGTCAAAGTGTTTCTCGACCATCGTGATGGCGATGTCCACATCTTCGCTTTGGGGTTTGCGGCGCAACTGCAGCAGGATGCACTCGCGCAGGTCACGAGCCGCGATGCCCGGCGGATCCAACGACTGCACAATCTCGAGTACCTCCTCGACCTGTTGTGCATCCACCATGTAGCCGTCATTGAAGGTCACGTCGTCGGCAATCTCGGTAGTGCTCCGACGCAGGTATCCGTCATCTTCGATGTTGCCCACGATAGCTTGTGCGATGATCTGCTGCGTTTCATTGAGTTCCAGTTCGCCCAGTTGGTCATTGAGGAACTCCTGCAACGTCTTTTCACTCACGGCAGTGGGGGCATAATACTCATCGTCATTGCTGCGGTTGTTGGCAAAGAAGCGATACCACGCCACCGTGTCATCATCGCCGCTGTTCTCGCTGATGGGGTCATCGTTGCGGCTGTTGCGGGGGTCATCACGGTTCACCGTCTTGTCTTGAGCACCCTCATTGTCATAGCCGTTATCATCATCCTTGTCATCAGATGTCTTCTCGAGAGCCTGGATCTCATTGACCTTGTTGTCAATGAATTCCTCCATCTCGGCATCGCTTTTTTCCAATATGGTGCCCAGCAAGCGCTGTTGCTCCAGTGCCAAGCGTTGCTTCTGCTTCTGTTCCAGTGTGAGTCCCTGTTTTGCCATAATCTTCAGAGTTTTTTTGCCATAGGCAAAGGTAGTGCAAGTTGAACACAATGCCAAATTTATTTGAGTATTGTTGAGACGCCGCCTATCTTCGCCGCTAGGCAAAGGTAGTGCAAGCCGAAGACAATGCCAAATTTATTTGAGCATTGTTGAGACGCCGCCTATCTTCGCCGCTAGGCAAAGGTAGTCATTTTTTTGCAGATTTCATCTGCACGGTTGTACTAAGATTCATTTTTCCCCAAAAAACTACACTCACGGCAGGCATTAAGCGGATTTCACCCTTGCATTACCGCTCGCGGTAGGATGATTATTTAGAGTGGCTGTTATAGAAATTGACGAGGATGTCGATGACTTCGTCGATTTCGTCGGTGAGGGTGAGCAGCAGGTTCTTATACTTGCCTGTTTCCATGAGTTGCTGCAGCAAGGGAAAGACGGGCATCTCGTGGGTCCAGAAATGCTTGCCTAGGAAAATCATCGGGCTCGCAAACCCGAAGGACAGGTAGTGGTTCTGTACTGCTTCCTGGAAGATTTCCTGCATCGTTCCGGCACTGCCGGGGGTATAGATGAGTCCACCGTAAGCCAGGGTCAGGATATTGTCCTCGCGGATGCTGTTGTCAAAGAATTTGGCGATGTGGGTAGCCATAGGTGTTGACGGCTCGTGCCCATAGAGCCATGTGGGGATTCCCAGGCTCTCGTATCGCGTTTGAGGGTACTTCCTGATGACATCAAATGCTGTCTCCAGCCACCCCTCGTCCTTGAAGGTGGGTACAGTCAACAGCATCGACAGGGCATCCTCCATCTCACTATCCGTCCGCCCCGCCATCCATGCGCCCATGTGAGCGCCTTCCATCGCACCGGGTCCTCCTCCCGTCAGCATGATGAACCCTTCCTCGGTGAGCCGTTTGCTCAGGAAGGCGATATCGCGATAGATGGCATCGGTGCGGGGCAATGCGTGACCGCCCATGACACCCACGCATCGGCGCGGATCATGGGCCTCCATAAACTGGTGCAAAGCCGCATGGATGCCGTGGTCGTGAAGGCTGCGCGCCAGCGACTCCTCCACGCTGGAGCCTTGCTTTCCCGTGTACAGGTAGTACTGATAGACCCGCCCGTCATAGCAGCTGCTATAGTTCCCCGGGTGCTGGTCGGTCTTGTAGCCCTTATAGAGTTCAGCGGCATTGTAGAGGGTCCTTCGGGTCACGCAGTAGGGCACCTTGTCCAGATAGGCCATGATGTCCTTCATTTCATTTAAGCCAGTATTGGTAATCATAGCGGTGGAGGTTTTTAGTGTTTTGTCTGTCGCAAATTTAGTGAAATTTCACCTATTGGTTACTGGATTGGTTGATTTTTCGGCAAAAAATGGTTGATTAATCTCACGATTTTTATATTTTTGCGCCATAAGACAAAGACAATCATTTCAAAAATACGATAAGATGAAGAAGATTTACACGACTTTTGTGGCTGCAGCCCTGTTGATAATGGGCAGTGGATGCACGGCATTAGGCAATATGGGCATGGGCTCTGGTACAGGCAACGAGACTGGCAATGGCACGCTTGGTGATGTCTTGGGTGGTGTGCTCGGAGGTATATTGGGCGGCTTGGGCTCCCAAAACACCATCGACGGCCTGCTGGGACTGGTCATCGGCAGTGTCAAGGTGCAAGAGAGTGAACTCTATGGCGCTTGGTATTATGGTGCACCGGCTTGTGCTTTCACCAGCGAGAACCTGCTGGCCAAGGCTGGTGGTGCTGTCGCAGCCGAGCACTGTAAAGAGAAACTCTTGCCCGTTTATAACACCGTGGGAATCAGCGCACAGAATACGCAGTTCCAGTTCACACAGGACCATCAGTTCGCTGGCAAAATCAAGGGTATTCCCTTGAGCGGCTCCTACACCTATGACCCGTCAACCGGTACCATCAGGCTCCAGACGTTGCTCTTCTCGACCAACGCCTATATCACCCGCACCCAAAGCGGCCTGGGACTCACCTTCGAGAGCAAGAATCTGCTCAAGGTCCTCCAGGTGGCTGCCGCAATGAGCGGTAACAGCACGCTGCAGACGGTGGGTGACCTCAGCAAGCAGTACGAGGGTGTCCGCTTGGGCTTCGAATTGGTACCCATGAGGTAAAAACGGTATACTTATTTGGTGAGCGTGAACCTAAAGTACACTCCGCCAATAGAGGCAGAATGTGCTTTGATTCATTGTTCCTTTCCCCTGAAAAGAGTAATCATTTCCGAATTATAAGTATCTATCATTTGTTGATGATTATTGATAATCCGTTGAAATTTAGGAAAAATAATACAATTCAGCAATTAGCCGCTCGTTAATAATATATATCTTTGCAGCCGATTGCGTTGAAAATGGACAAGTTATTATCAACATTCCAGCCCATCACCCTCGACGAGATGAGTGGCATCAAGCTGATGAACCGCACCGACACCAAGTTTGTCACCACGGTTGATCGGCTGCGGCTGTTGTTGATGCTTGCCCAGGATGACTACCGCGCACAGGACATTGGCGGAAAACGCATTGCACATTACTACACGGCTTATTTTGACACGCCGGACAACAACATGTATATCGTCCACCAGAACGGGCACGCGGGACGACAGAAGTTGCGCATCCGCTCCTATGTGGACTCTGGACTCAACTACCTGGAGGTGAAGACCAAGAACAACCACGGCCGCACCAAGAAGAAACGCGTCGATATGGTGGGGTTTGACCCGATGAACCCCGACTACGGTATCCGTTTCCTGCGCCAGGACGAACAATACAGGCAATATGATGCGTTCCTTGCCAAGCACCTGCGCTATGATCCGACAATCCTGACCGAGCACTTGGAGAACCATTTCAAGCGCATCACGCTGGTCAACAAGGCCAAGACCGAACGGGTGACCATCGATACCGACTTGTGCTTCCACAACCTCAAGACGGGGCATGACGTGGATCTGACAGGTCTGGTCATCATCGAGCTGAAGCGTGACGGCCTGCAGCCGTCGCCCATCTTGGGGATGCTGCGCGAACTCAGGATCAAGCCAAGTGGTTTCAGCAAGTACTGCATGGGCTCGGCATTGACCAATCCGTCGTTGAAACGCAACAACTTCAAGGAACGCCTGCGCATGGTGGATCGCATGCTGTCAAGTGTGAGGAATTGAAGGTGACCTAGACAAAAGACAAATAATAAAAACTAGAATATGAGATTATTACAGGATTTATCCGCTTTGGAAGAAGGTACTGAAACCGTACAAGCAGCCGTCCACCATGCCACTCATGGTTTTAGATGGCTTGATGCCGCAGGAGTCACCGAGATGTTGTTACGTTTCGGCTTCTTCCTGTTGGTGTTGTTCTTTATTGTCTATTTCTTATACTACCGCAAGACACATCGCCGTGACTACTTCTTCACGCTCGTCCTGTTGAGTGTGAGCATCTTTTTCCTGATCTACCTGCTGGGCAGCGTGAAGGTGAAAATCGGCTTCGCGCTGGGACTGTTTGCCATCTTCGGTGTGCTACGATACCGCACCGAGACGATTCCCGTGCGCGAGATGTCCTATATGTTCGGTGTCATCAGCCTTTCGGTCATCAACGCGCTGGCCGACTCGCTGAGTGCTGTCGAGCTGTTGATTCCCAATATTGCCATTGCCCTGCTGATCTGGTTTTTCGAGGCGTGCGTGCTACGTCGCAACCTGGCGAGCAAGTTGATACTGTATGACCGCATCGAGCTCATCACGCCCGAGCGTCGCGAGGAACTGCTCGAGGATCTGCACAAGCGCACGGGTCTCAACATCACTAAGGTGACCATCGGCTCCATCGACTTCCTTAAAGATACTGCTGTCATCAAGATTGACTACGAGAACGACGGTGGCGGTGGTAGCCACATCAATAACACGTTGAAAATACCTAAGTACGAATGGCAAGACGTAAAAGAAAACAACTGATAACAGGTCTGTTGCTAGTATTGTGCTCAGCACTCTTCCCGACATTGTCGCATGCCGACGATGGCGGGTTAATCGCTTCTATTGAGGCTTCACACAAGTTCTCCAAGAAGTTGAGTGCAGGTCTGGAAACCGAGTTCCGTTCGCGCAACAATTTCCGCACCGCCGACCGCGTGAGCATCGGTGGCGACGTCAGCTACAAAGTGCTGCCGTGGCTCAAGGCTAGTGCTGGCTACACCTTGCTCATCGATAACAACCGCGAAAAACTCACCTATCAGGACGATGGCGTGAGCTACAACAACTGGCGCCCAAGCTACTGGGGTTTGCGCCACCGCTTCAACGTATCGCTCACGGCAAGTTACAAGATACGGCGCGTGGAACTGAGCCTGCGTGAGCGCTGGCAATATACCTACCGCCACTCAAAGGTCATCGACAATTTTGACTTTGACGAGGGCGAGTGGGAAGACTATGAGGTAAAAGGCAAGGGCAAGAACGTGCTGCGCAGCCGTTTGCAGGCCGAGTGGGACATCCCCAAGTGCAAGTTTGACCCCTTTGCCAATGTGGAGTTCCACACGACGCGTGATTTGGAAAAAACACGCTTCATCGTCGGCGTCAGCCACAGCTTGAAGAAGAAACACAATTTCAAGCTCTATTACCGCTGTCAGCTTAGCGGAAGCAGTGATGAGCCCAACAATCACATGCTGGGCATGGGTTATACCTATAAATTTTGACGGTTATGAAGAAGTTTTTACGCTATAGCCTGTTGTTTTCGGCATTGACGCTCGTCATGGCGTCATGCCAGAAGGATGATACTGACATGGCCGACATCATCGCCCAGTATCAGGTTGAACCTGTCAACATTGAGCTGGATTTCAGCGAGTTGACAGAAACCCCTGATGTGCCTGTTACTGACGAGAGTGACTCGACCTATAACGACTATGTGGAGAATTCGCCTTGGAACAAGGTCATCAATATCAACTTCGACGGTGGGAACGTGTCAATTGCCGGCACTGTTCCCGGCGTATCGGTACAGACCAGTGGCGCTCATGTCACCATCATGAACATGTCGGGCCCCGTAAAGTTTATTGTCACTGGCAAGACGACCGACGGCTCGCTCAAATTCTATGGCGACAAGCGCTTCCAGATCCTGCTTAACGGAGCCGAAATCACCAATCCTCACGGCGCAGCCATCAATAACCAGGGCAGCAAGTCGCTCTATGTCGTGCTGGCCGAGGGTACGGTCAACCATCTGCAGGATGGTACCAACTACACCATGGTTGACGAGGAGGACCAGAAGGCGGCCCTCTTCAGCGAGGGGCAGATGATCTTCAGCGGCAAGGGTGAACTGTCAGTCATTGCAGTGGGCCGTGGAGGTATCCGCAGCGACGATTACATCCGCATCCGTCCGGGCGTGAAGATATTTGTCAACAGCAGCGCCCTTGACGGCCTGCGTGCCAACGACGGTATCATCATCGACGGTGGTGTCATCAACATCATGACGTCGGGCGTCGGTGCCAAGGGAATGCGCAGCGAGGGCTTCATGCAGGTCAATGGCGGGCGTCTTGTTGCCATCAGCAATGGTGACTGCAGGATTGAAAATACCGATGGCGTCATGGACACTACAGCCTGTGCTGCTCTCTACTGCGATACCTTGCTGAACGTCAATGGCGGCATCCTCAAACTCATGGCTACTGGCGATGGCGGCAAGGGTATGAACGCCAAGCAGGATGTGGCTGTCTATGGCGGCTCGTTCGAGGCGGTTGCCACGGGAACTCGGAAAATCAAGAAACCCAGAGGGGTGAAGATTGACGGTAATTTTGCTATCACGGGTGGCTATTTCTACACCTACAGCCGTCGCAGCGATCCCCTGGACGTATCGGGCTCGACCTTGATTGCCTCGGGCTACAAGACCTTTGACCAGGGTCCCAAGGTAATCACCATTGCCTATTAACCATCCCCAAGATAAATACAGTAGAAGAGCTATGAAGAGAATATTACTATTTGTCTTGTTGACTTTTGCATTGGCGCTTAGTGCCACTGCAGCGACAGGCGATGTAAACAGCGACGGTGAAGTCAACATCAGCGACGTGAACGCCCTCATCGATATGATTCTGAGTGAGGACAGTGACGCCGCTGGCGACGTGAACGGTGATGGTGAAATCAACATCAGCGACGTGAATGCCCTCATCGATATCATCTTGGGTGGCGGTGTGGTTGATGAACTCACGCCCAAGGACATTGAACTCGATTTCTCTGCTCTGAGTGAGGGGACCGAGGTCATCCAGGAAGATGAAGATGAGGAAGACTATGGCGACTATGTGGAGAACACGACATGGTCCACTACAGTGAACATCACCTTTGATGGAGAAACGGCCACGGTGACGGGCAATCCCAGTTCGGTATTTGTGGCCATCGACGGTGCTCATGTGACAATAACCAGTACGGCAAAGCGTGTACGCTATATTGTGACTGGCACTACGCCCAACGGTTCGCTCAAGTTCTATGGCGATAAGAAGTTCCAGCTGCAGCTGAATGGTGCGGACATCACCAATCCCACGGGTGCCGCCATCAACAACCAGTGCGGCAAGTCGTTCTATCTCGTGCTCAACGCGGGCACTGTCAACACTCTGCGTGACGGCGCCACCTACTCGATGGTCGAGAATGAGGACCAGAAAGGCGCCCTCTTCAGCGAGGGTCAGATCCTGGTCAGCGGCAAGGGCAGGCTGGACATCTACAGTGTGGGCAAGCACTGCATGGCAAGTGATGACTACGTCTTTGTGCGTCCGGGATGCCAGCTCTACATGAACAGTACCAGCGGTCACGGCATCAAGGCCAAGGATTACGTCTATATCAAGGGTGGCGTCATCAACATGGAAATCGCTGCCGATGGTGCCAAGGGCATCAACTGCGACAGCCTCGTGTATATCACCGGTGGACGTACGACCATCATCACCAGTGGCACGTCACGGCTTGAACTTGACGAACAGGGCAATGAGGTCTCAACGGGAGTGGCTGGCGTGAAGGCCGATTGGAATATCACCATGACCGGAGGCACGCTCAACATCAAGTGCACCGGCAATGATGCTAAGGGTATCAATGTGGCACAACCTCTACTTTTCACTGGTGGCGAGCTCAATGTCGTCGTGACTGGCAAGAAGAACACCGTCGACCCCAAGGGCGTGAAGTGTGACACCGACTGTACCATCCAGGGCGGCTCCTTCTACAGTTGTGCACCCAATGGCCGCGCCATCGACGTCGAGGGAACCCTCACCATTGCCGACGGCTATACCACCCTCAACAACAGCGACGAGCGCCTCATCGAAGTCGCCTACTAACCCCCTCTCACCCACCATCAAAAAAAGGAGGCCCCACAAAGGGTCTCCTTTTTTGATATGTCGTAGTAGTGCGAGCCATCGGCTCGTAAAAAACGTGAGTTCAATGAAATTATTGATTGTCAATCAGTGCGTTAGCAACTCCCCCTCTAAGATTAGAGGGGGCCAGGGGGCGTTGATGTCCCAAGAAGAAGTGATTCGAGGGTAAATCATACTCCTCCGCCCTAACGGGCACCTCCCCTATCTTATGGGAGGAGTTGAGTATCAGCAACTTATTTTCGTCGAACTCATGTTAAAAAAGACAACTGCAACAAGATTTGTCACAGTTGTCCTAGTTGTCTGAAAAACTCAGGCGGGCGCCCACGTCAGGCGTCGTCTGAAAAAGGGATTACTCCTCCTCGTCGCCGCCTTCGGCCTCGGCCATGGTGGTGAAGACGTTCTGCACGTCGTCATCCTCCTCAAGGACTTCGATAAGGGCCTCAACCTCGGCACGCTCGGCCTCGGTCACGTCCTTGTAGTCGGCGGGCTCATAAACGAACTCACTGCTCTTGATCTCAAAACCGTTGTCCTCGAGATACTTCATGATGTCACCGTTGGAAGCGAAGTCGCCCGATACGAGCATCTCTTCCTCGTCGATGGCAAACTCCTCGGCACCGCAGTCGATCAATTCGAGCTCGAGCTCATCGGGATCAACATCGGCCTTGGGGGCAACGTGGAAATAGCACTTGTGGCTGAACATGAAGGCTACACTGCCCGAATTGCCCAGCGAGCCACCCTTCTTGTTGAAGTAGTTGCGCAGGTTGGCAACGGTGCGGGTGGTGTTGTCGGTAGCGGTCTCGACCAGGACAGCAATGCCGTGAGGGCCAAATCCCTCATAGATTACCTCCTTGTAGTCGCCAGCATCCTTCTCGC
>JAEEGL012347243.1_pt1 | contig 14648 bp, 13 predicted proteins | sample 9134231 | NCBI WGS metagenome assembly JAEEGL01 (sample SAMN16246548, study PRJNA631951) | gut metagenome | biome: gut microbiome; feature: rumen; material: fiber-attached | host: Bos | place: Iran: Karaj | collected 2018-10 | reverse complement strand
TTGATGGATTTGTCATTGAATTTTCGATTGCTTTTGGAGGACAGTCCAGCATCTGTGCAAACAATGATCTGATCAAGTCCATAGTCCTTAAGAATCTTCTTTTCAAGAGGCTTTAGAGTAGGTTGCTCATTCTTATTTCCAGGATATATGTCAAATGCAAGAGGAATTCCATCATAATCCATAAACAGTCCCATTCCGACGATTGGCAGTGGCTGATGCTGCTTGGATTTGCCATATTTCCTTAAATCATCTGCTTCTTCCAGTTCAAAGAAATAGTTTGTGCAGTCGTAATACAGTACGTCACTTCTGCGTTCTAATACTTTCTGGCTGTTCTTGTAGAGCTCAGCCTGTATAAAGTCGTTCTCCTCGGCAAGGATGGAAAGAGCACGGTAAATATCATGAAGTTCAAATGATGGCTGTTCAATGAATGATGCTGCAAGCTTGTTGGATGACAGCTTTGATGACGGGAAGATCACTCTTGTGTATACAAGTTTGGAAAGTATGTCGTTTAGGTCATACTCAAAAAGGTGACGAGAAGATATCTTACTGCAAATCTTATCAAGGCCCAGGCTGTAGTAGATGTCCTGGAGGAAGAGATATCCGCAGTTGAATGTTTTCTGCTCGTTCTTTTTGATGAGTTTGGAAGGTGCATAGCTGAGGATTATTTCCTTCTGTTCTTCATACTCCCTGCGGTTGAGTTCATTTACGTATTCCTGTGCCCAGGCGTAAGGATCCTGCCCTTTGGCTTTTGCCTTTACTTCATCAAGGTTTCCAAGCTTTTCTACGGTAACAGTTGTGACAGAGCCGTTTGACTTTCGGATAGTTTTCTGAACATAGAATGATGCAGAGTTTTTGGATTTGCTTACTGTTAGTTTCATACTGATATCCTCCAACCCTTATTATACCACACATGGCTACATATAGCCACATAAAAAGTAACAAAATTTGACAAAAAATAAGGCTGAAATATCAGTCTTTATGCGGGCTTGAGGGGTATGATGAACTAAGATATATGAGGCTAGACTGTCAAACTTCCGAAATTACGGCTACAGGCAGAGCTTAATATAATGGTAACTTAAAGCATAGACTAAGCGTAGATTACTATACAAAATCTACGCTTTTTTCTATGACAAAACACTAGATATAGACTATAATAAAATTGAGTAAATTTGTGAAAAGGCATTTAGCAGAAAGTTGCATGTTTATGAAGAGGGTTCTTTTATTTGGTAATTGTTATTTAACAATATTCGGATTTCGTAAAGAATTAATTCAGAGACTGGTATCAGAAGGATTTGATGTGTGGGTGTCTTTCCCTAATGGTGCTCATGGAGAAAGTATTACGGGTGAGGAAACATCACAGGTCTTGGGATGTAAGTATATTGAGATTAAGATGCAACGAAGAAATAAAAAGCTTGTTCAAGAGCTCGGAGTATTTCTGGAGTGTCGAAAAATAATTAGGAAGATCAAACCTGACTGTGTTCTGACATTTACGGTTAAGCCGAATCTTTATATGGGTTATCTTGCGGCGAGATACAGGATTCCTTTTATTATGAACATTACGGGGCTGGGGTCTGGATTTGACAGAAACGCTCTTCTTACAAGCTTTCTTGTAAAAGCAATTCGAAGCAATATGGAGAAGGCTGCAATGGTTTTCTTTCAGAATCAGTCTGACTACCTATATTTTAAGAATAATAATTATTCTTGCAAAAACTGTGCTATACTTCCCGGTTCAGGTGTGAATTTAGATGAGTATAGTGTATTACCATATTCTGATGGAAAGATTGTTTTTTTATATATCTCACGTGTTATGAAAGAGAAAGGGATAGAAGATTTTATATCGCTGTCAAAACATTTCAAAAATGATGATGATGTTGCTTTTTGGGTATGCGGAGATTTAGAGGAAGACTATTCCGATGTGATAAGGGAAGGAGAAAAAGAGGGCTTATTCACATATTATGGATTGGTCGACAACGTTAAGAGCTATTTAGAAAAAGCGGGCGTTGTGGTATTACCATCATTTTATCATGAAGGGATTAGTAACACACTGTTGGAGGCAGCAGCTTGTGGAAGACCGGTAATAACTACAGATAATCCAGGGTGTAAACCTGCTGTAAAGGACAAGATCAGTGGATTTGTTTTTGAGATGAAAAACAGCGAAGAATTAATAAGTAAGGCAGAACAATTTATCGCCCTTCCCTATGAAGAGAGAAAAAAGATGGGATTGATGGGGAGAAAACATGTGGAAGATAATTTTGATAGAAATATCGTTGTGAATAAATATATGGATGTTATAGACAGTTTTTGTATCACCTGAAGACCGTTTGAAAACAAAGAATTTGGGCAAATGTATCATGAGATTACTAAGACTTATTAAACGACTTATTACCAGAGAAACCAGGAATAAGCTTGTAAGTATGTTTTGGTTTGTTCCAGATGAGGCTTTTCTTAAAATCAACTATAGAATAAGGACAGGAAAAAAATTAGACATTGATCACCCGCGGACATTCAATGAAAAAATCCAGTGGTTAAAACTACATGACAGAAGGAATAACTATCGGGATCTCGCTGATAAATACATGGCGAAAAAGATTGTCGGAGAACTAATAGGAGAGAATCATATCATTCCGACATATGGTGTATGGGATTCTTTTGATCAGATAAAATTCGATGAATTGCCGGATGCGTTTGTTTTAAAATGTACTCATGATTCTGGGAGTGTTGTCATATGCAAAAACAAGGCTGATTTTGATTATCATGCTGCAAAGAGAAAAATAGTTGAATCTATGAAAGTTGACTATTATTGGATTAGCAGAGAGTGGTGTTACAAAGATTTGCCGCGCAGGATTATTGCCGAGAAGTTTCTGGACAATGCTGATTTATTAGTAGACTATAAGTTTTTTTGTTTTAATGGGAAACCAAAATTTTTATACATTTCTAAAGGTCTGGATAATCACAATACAGCTTGTATTTCGTTCTTGGATATTAGTTGGCAATTAGCTCCATTTCAGAGAAATGATTACAATCGTTTTGATGATATTCCGCCTAAACCCAAATGTTATAATTCAATGCTACAGATAGCTGAAGTGCTATCTAAAGGTATTCCTTTTGCACGGGTGGATTTATATGATTATAACGATAACGTCTTTTTTTCAGAACTGACGCTTTATCCTGCCGGTGGGATGATGAAGTTTCAGCCGGATTACTACGATGAGATTTTGGGGGAATTAATTCAGATTCAATCGGTAAAAATGAATGAATAATGGTGATATTGTTACAATAGTTTCAATTTACAATCCTCAAATTGAAGAAATAAACAATATAATAAAATTTTGCTTTGCTACTGATAAATGTATTATCATGGACGATTCTGATACGGAGCATGAAGAATTGATCAACAGGCGTCTTTACGACAAGCAGGGGAAGTATCTGTATATATGGAATCAGGGAAATATCGGATTAAGTAAATCGCTTAACAGAGGCATAAAAAGAGCGAGAGAACTAGGCGCGCGTTGGTTGTTGTTTATGGATTCCGACAGTAAATGGCAGACCGATATTATTGAAGTATATAAGGAGTATATTTCTCATAATGATGTCAGTAAAACAGCAATAATAGGGCCACAGCATAATTATCAGAGACATAAAAGATTTAAATCGCATTATTATTCCGAAAAGAAAAGAATAATGCTGTCGGGATGTCTGATGAATGTAGGTGCTATTGAAAAGTTAGGGGATTTCGATGAAAGATTTTTTATAGATGGTTTGGATTATGAATGGTGTTATAGGGCGATAAAAAACGGACTGAAGATCATTGAGTGTGGAGATGCCATAGTTGATCATAGTCCCGGGATTGAAAAACAAATAAAAATTTTTGACAGAACAGTGTTCAGATATGGATGGGCACCTCCGGATAGATATTATTACCAGTTTAAAGCCATGCGAATTATCCATTTTCAATATCATGATTTGGCTATAGATTTACATGCAATATACAAACCATTGAAGGTTTTGTTTTTATTCAGTAGAAAAAAAGAATATTTTGATGCATGGATAAGAGCAAGAAAGGATTATAATCTTGGATATTTTGGCAAATATCCAAATACGGTATAGATATGGAGCAATTGGTATCAATTATAGTCCCTGTATATAATGTTGAGCGCTATCTTTCGTGTTGCATTGACAGCATATTGAATCAGACATATCGGTGTTTTGAGCTTGTTCTGATCGATGATGGTTCTAGGGATTCGAGTGGTGATATATGTGATGATTATGCCAAAAAAGATGAGCGTATAAGAGTAATTCATCAGGTAAATAAGGGACTAGCTGCTGTAAGGAACCTGGGAATTTCAGAAGCAAGGGGAGATTATATTCAATTTATAGACAGTGATGACTGGGTGTCTCCGGAATTGGTTGAGAACTCCTTATCTTATATGAAAAAATATGATGCTGATATCGTGTGTTTTAGAGTTGTTTCTGTTTTTTCCAATTCTTTGCGGCGTACAAAGAAAGTGGATTATGAAAAAAAAGTATTATCAAATAAAGAAGCATTAAGTGTGATATTTTACCCTCAGTATGTTGATGTTGTTACATGCAACAAATTTTTCAAAAAGAGCGTGCTTGATGATATAACATATCCTAATGGAAAACTCTATGAAGATATGTACACAACATATAAGATTATAGCAAAAGCCCAAAGAATATTGTGCATAAGTGATGAGTATTATTATTACAGAAAAAACACAAATTCTATAGGGTTCAGGAGCTTTTCTGAAAAGTCTTATGAGTTAAAGAAAGCTGTGGATGATTGTTATACATTTTGCACAAACTTCGAAGGAACAGATAAGGCTTCTTTAAAAGTTGCGCGATGGAAGTGGATGGTTGTTTTCGTTAATATGATGATACGATCTGATGCAGAAGATTTAGTGTTTATAAAAAAACTTCAGGATGAAATGCTCGTAGGTGATATTTTAAGCTGCAAATATTTGTCTGTGATACAGAAAGCGCAGCTGGTTATATTTAAATCGAATTTTTTCCTATATACGAATTTATATAAGGCTTATTACTATTGGAGGAGGGTTAATTGATAAAGGGATTGATAAGTTACAAAGGATTTTAATTGAAGAAACTAATAGAAATGCTGTTTCATTTATACTGCCAAAGTGTATGGTTGTTACATATCAACAAAGTTTTGTGGTTCACGGAGAAAAGATTGGACAGAGTTTTATTTGTGATAGAAAAACTAAGCGACGGGGGTGCAGAAAGAGTTACTGCACTTCTTGCGGCTTGTTTTAGTGAATATAATGAATTTGAAACATTCTTATGTAAATTTGAATCAAACGATAAGGAATACCCGGTTTCAAAGGGTGTTAGACAAATATTAAAGAAAAGAAGCTATGAAAACAGTATTCTTGAATATCTTAGTCAGGCTTTTTTTCTGATAAAGGTGATATTTACTATTCAACCTGATTATGTTATTTCGTTAGGAATGTTCTCGACGGATATAATGTTAGCTTTAATAGGATACTTCAGGAATTATAAACTGATTTTTTCTGAGAGAAGCGATCCAACAAGAGTTCCACGAAAGAAGATTTGGCAAAAATGTCGAAATTGGGCATATAATGTTGCAGACGGTCTGGTTCTGCAAACTGAATATGTAAAAAAACTATTACCTGAGAAGTGCATAAAGAAAGCTGTTGTGATACCAAATCCTATAAGTGAAGTATGTGTTGATAAGTCATCTGAAAAAGAACCGGTGATTATCAACTGCAGCAGACTTATAGAATGCAAAAACTTAAAACTGCTAATTGAGGTTTTTTCTATTGTCCGTAAAAAGGAGAATGATTACAGACTGCATATTTATGGAGATGGTGCGCAAAAAGAAGAATTACTTAATTATGCCAGACAATTAGGGGTATCTGAATATATGACAATTTTTCCATTTGACGAGAATATTAAGAATGTTATCTGTAGAGCGGGAGTTTATGTTTCAACTTCTAATTTTGAGGGTATGTCAAATTCGGTTCTTGAAGCAATGTCTTTGGGAATACCAACAATAGTGACTGATTGCCCTGTTCATTCTATGAGGGATATAATTGTCAACAATCATAATGGGATTATTGTTCCGGCTAATGCAAAAGAAGATTTGGTAAATTCTGTATTAATGGTAATTCAAAATGATGAATTTGCTAAAGAATTAAGTATAAATGGGAGAAAGATCACTGAGCGGCTTAATGAGAAGGTTATAGCTAGACGTTGGGTTGATTATATAAAAGCATTATAGTAGTGAGGACATTATGGCGGTTTATCTTGCAACATTTTTCTTTGCAATAATTAATATGTATTTCGCAGAAATAGCTGTAAACAAAAAGCAAAGATCAGTATTTATTTTTTTGTCAGCAATGATTTTGATCATTATTGCAGCAATGAGAAGTCATACAGTAGGCCATGATATTCGTTATTACCATACAAGGCTGTTGCTTCTTTCTCATTCATGCGATTCGTTAAGTAAATACATGTCTATATGTTTTGAAAGAGGAACAGAGACTTTATATTGTATAGTTGCGTACATTGGTGGGAAAATGGGAGAGAGCTTTTTTTGGACCTTCTTTCTAAATGAAGCAATAATAATAGTTTTTACTTATCTATCAATTTGGAACCTGAGAACCTATGCGTCCCCAACATTATCTCTTTCATGTTTTTTGTTTTTTTATTATTTAAGAGGTTATAGTCAAACCAGACAATTCATAGCTATTGCAATCGTGACTTATGCTGTGACACTTATGATTCAAGGGAAATGGGTAATATCGTTTTTGCTTATTCCAGTGGCAATGGGATTTCATTCGTCTGCGATTATTGGAATTGCAATATTGATTGAATATCTAGCCCTTCAAGGAATGTTTAGCAAATTCTTCCTTTTTTTAATTTCGATAGGAGGAGTTGTGTTATTGTTTTTCTATAAACCAATATTCAAATGGGGGCTAAGCTTTTTGCCTGTCAGGACTGAGAAATATCTGAGCATCTTATTTAACAATTCCAGGTTTGAGAATATTGGTTATGTGGGAATCGTTTATTGGTCATTGGCTATATTAATTCTTATTTTTCCTGCTCTTATTTTGAATGTTGAGGACAAAACTTTTTATTATTTTCTGATGAGCATGATGATTCTTGGATTGTGTGGAGCGTTCATTCAAAATGTTGCGGGAGCAGTTCAAAGGATCTTCTTATATGCGAATGTCTTTATTATTTTTGTAATACCGATGATACCCAGATTTTTTTGTCTTGAAGGCAGAAAGAGCTGTATTTTTTACTTTTTAACATATGGGATTATGGTTGGTTTCTGGATTGTTGTTTTTGTAAAGGGAAATGCTGGAGCAGTTTTTCCATATGTTTTTGCCTGATGAAAGTAAAAATTTACATTGTTTTAGATTGAACAGAGTTTATAAAAACGAAAGATTATAATGAAAAAGAAAGTTGTTTATAACAGTATTTCACCTGTTGTTAATCAGATAACAACACTTGTGTGTGGGTTTATTCTTCCAAGATTAATTCTTGCACAATATGGATCAGCGACAAATGGATTATTGAACTCTATTACTGGCTTTTTTGCATTTGCTTCGTTTATGGATTTCGGAGTCGGTGCTGTTGCTCAATCATCCTTGTATAAACCGCTTGCTGAAAATGACTATGATACTATAAATGCAATAATAGCATCTGCAACCAATTACTTTAAAAAGATATCGATTATTATATTGGTATATACTGGATTCTTGGTTGCTTTTTATTCTGCTTTTTCTTATAAGGAGTACGATTTCGTATTCTTAAGTACTTTGATATTATCAATAAGTCTTAGTTTTTTTGTTCAGTATTATATTGGTTCTGTAGATAGAATACTGCTTTTTTCCGATCAAAAAGGTTATATTACTTTTTTCTCTCATTCTATATCAGTTATTATTAGTACAGTGATCGGAGTACTAATAATATCTAATAATGGTTCAATCCAATTTGTCAAATTATCTGCTTCATTAGTGTATCTTCTCAGAATAGCGGTTGTTCGAATGTATGTTGATCGAATCTACCGGATTAATAGGCGGTTAAAGAATTACGAGGAGCCTTTACATCAAAAATGGAATGGATTTGCCCAACATCTATCTAGTATTGTACTGGATAATACAGATACAATTGTACTAACGATATTTTCTACATTATCCAACGTATCGATTTATGCTGTATATTATCTTGTTATCAATGCAATTAGACAGTTCATTTATTCACTAACAGTTGGTATGCAGGCTTTGTTGGGAGAGCTATATGCAAAAGAGGAAAAAGATGAATTAGTGTCTGTGTTTAAGCTCTTGGAATGGAGTACACATAACGTTGGGATTTTTCTGTTCGGGTGTACTTCCGTTCTTGTTGTAGGGTTCATTGACATTTATACTTCGAATGTAAATGATGCAAATTATCACTTACCTGTATTTGCTCTATGCATTGCTTTTACAGGGATAGTTTATTCAATAAGACTTCCATATAATCATTTGCTTTTAGCTTCTGGGCATTTTAAGCAAACACAACATTATTATATTATTGCTGTAGTTCTAAATCTTACGCTTTCTATAGCCTCAGTAAAAAGGTTTGGTCTGATAGGAGTAACTGTTGGAACAATAGTGGCATTAATTTATCACATAGTGTGTTTAATCTGGTATGACTCAAAACAAATAGTTGATTGGGGAGTGATGTCATCTGTAAGGCTTATGTTTATGGATGCATGTGAACTTATTATAGGCGGAGTTCTAATGCATAAACTTATTGTTTATGAATATAGAAATGTGTTTGAATGGGTGGTAATTGCATTTGTTACTGCCGCCATATGGATTGTGATTCTTGCGGCTTTTAATCTTATATTTGCGGGAAAAGAAATGTTAGGATGTATAATGCAATTGAGAAAACGGAGGTAATGATCATGAACAAAGACAACACCTGTGGCTATTGCGTTGGCGGCGAGCCTCTTGCAAAATTTGGAATCAAGATCTGTGACCTTAAAGTGAGCCAGCTCATTCTTTTCAAAGAGCAGAGCCATCCCGGAAGATGCATAGTTGCATATAAGAATCATGTTAGTGAGATTGTAGACATATCTGATGATGAAAGGAATGCATTCTTTGCTGATGTCAACAGGGCTGCAAAGGCTATTCACAAAGCACTTAATCCTGATAAGGTGAATTACGGCGCCTATGGTGATACGGGATGTCATTTGCATATGCATCTCGTGCCAAAGTATAGGGATGGATTTGAGTGGGGAGGCGTTTTTGAGATGAATCCTCAGAAAGTATTCCTGACAGACGCTGAGTATGATGAGATGATAGAAAAGATAAAATCGAATTTGGATTAAGTCTCTTGTGCTTCACTTAATGGGAGGTGAATATGGCAGTATACAGATGTAAGTCATGTGGATACATATTTAACGAAGAAAAAGAGGGAAAGAGCATTCGTGATATTTATCTTTGTCCCAGATGCAAACAGCCTGATGATATGTTTAATCTGGATGGGATCATAACAGACTTGGGACGAGCAATCATTTCATCTGTTTAGTATGCTCTTTCACAGTTTGGAATAACAGACCAGCAGCATGGCAAGGCTCAGTATCTGTCTGAGATAACCAATAAACAGCGTAGGATCTATGAACTATGGGAAATAAAAATAAGGAACGCTTTATAAAGATTTAACACAGACTTAATTTCTGTATCATTGACGTAACTCCCTTGAACTAAATAATTAATAGTGTAACAGTAACAACAGATTATAGAGACATAGCGTGTCAAATCTCAAGGGGGATAACTATGGCCAATACATTTAAGAAAACAATCCGTTTATCCTTTTTTGTATCTCTGACATTTCTTTTATTCTGTCATTCAAAGATTACCACTTATGCCAAGGAATACATGTCCGGAAAGTGTGGTAATAATCTGACTTATACTGTCACCGGTGATAATAAGGATAACCTAACTCTTACCATCAGTGGCACGGGTGATATGTGGGATTACTACAATGGCTCCAGCGCTGGGAATACTTCGCCGTGGTTTGCGTACTATGCTGAAGAGATAAGGACCATTGAGCTTGAAGATGGAATTACAAGCATCGGAAGTAATGCTTTTAACCGTGGCGGCAGGTCAGGGTGGTGTTATAAAGCAAGTATTTCTTTTCCCTCAACACTAAAGAGCATCGGTGACTATGCTTTTTACGGGTGTGATATATATGGCAACCTTATTATCCCTGAGGGTGTTACTTATATCGGCGAGTATGCTTTTTCCGGATGCAAAGGCCTTAATGGCTATCTTTCTCTCCCCGACAGCTTAACTACTTTGGGTTATAAAGCCTTCTATTTTGGTGGCCTTGGCGATCTGTTTAATATGACGGGCCCATTGAAGCTCCCCAAGAATCTTAAGAAGATTCCAGGCTATGCTTTCTACGGATGTGATAAGTTCACATCAGTAACATTTGGATCATCGGTGACTTCTATAGGAGAATATGCTTTCTATAATTGTTCCGGGATAAAGAGTGTGTCTTTTCCTAACACTCTTAGTCTGATCGATCAGTACGCTTTCAATGGAACCTCTCTGACCGGAACAATTTATTTTCCTGCATCAATTACCCAGATCAAGAGTTATGCATTTCGTAATACAGATCTGACTATGGCGCGTTTCTTGGGAAATGCTCCTACAGAAAACTCTGATGCATTTGAGAGCAAAGTTACAGTGTATTTCAGTAAAAATGCTTTGGGATTTACTTTGCCTGAGTGGCACGGTTATGCTTCGGACAGCGACAGGATTAGGGTTACCGGTGTTAAGATCACACCTGCGACCCAGACCATCTATAGAGGAGATACAGCAAAGTTCACTGCCGTGTTAGTGCCGTCTGATGCAGATATCAAGGATGTGAGTTGGACAGTGAATGGAAGCAAAGTTGAGGCTGATGGTTATTCTTTTACATATACGTTCACATCTACCGGCACATTCCGAGTCCAGGTTGTGACTTCTGATGGCGGCTGTATTGCTACATGCACCGTAATTGTTCAGGAAAAGACAGGTGACAATGGGACCGCAAAGATCGGCGATAAGGTCAATTATAAAAACGCTGTATATATGTTAACTAAGCTTCCTTCAGGCTCAAAGGCTGGTGAAGCTAAGCTGGTATCCGTTTCCGCTAATAAGGCAAGCATTGTTGTTCCAAAGAGCTTCAACTATAACGGAAAAAAATATAATGTTACCGCCATCGGGGCAGGCGCATGCAAGAACAATAAAACGCTTACGTCCTTTACGATAGGTGCCAATGTCAAATCTATTGGCGACAATGCGTTCTTTGGTTGTACGCGCTTGAAGAGTGCAAAAATACCTGACAAGGTTAAGACTATAGGCAAAAATGCTTACAGGAACTGTACGGGTATTACCACCATTACTATTGGAAAGAACGTTACGAATATTAACAGCTATGCATTTTATGGCTGTAAAAGGCTTAAGAAGTGGACCATAAAGTCATCTAAGCTGAAAAAACTGGGAAATAATGCAATGAAGAAGACACCTAAAGCGGCTTCTTATGATGTGCCGGATTCGAAGAAGGATTATTATTGGGCTCTGTTTATTGTTTCCGGCGCTGGCAGATCGATCAAGGTGAAATGAAAAGTTTATGGAGCAGCTCCCATAAACATAGCGAAGGAGACATAAGGTGGCAAAGACGATAACATATTCAGATATTGTACAGGCATGGCGTGATAAGGAGATATCCACTACTCTTGATATTGATGCGGTTCTTTCTGATTACAGGATCCTATTTTCCTATCATTCCAACAAGATTGAAGATGCCGGGGTTTCGCTTCATCAGACCAGGGAAATCTTCGAGAATGGCAAGGTGATCGGATATACCGGGGAGCTGAGGGCGTTGTTTGAAACCCAGAATCAAAAGGTCTGTTATGATTTCCTTAAAGACAAAATTACTAATAAAGAACCTCTGTCCGGGAAACTGATAAGAGAGGTTCATGAGAAGCTTTGTCATGGTTGTTATGATGAGACCAGGTGGGCAAAGGGAGAGAGACCGGGTGAGTATAAAAAGAGCTTTTACGGAGTGGGGCTTTCTGTCGGAGTTCCACCGGAGGATGTAAGCGAGGAAGTAGAATTCATCTGCACAGAGCTGGTACAATCGAGGTCTAAAAACGAAGAAAGCATTCTGACTGCAGCTGCCTGGTTTCACTGCAGTTTTGAGAAAATACATGCTTTTGCTGACGGCAATGGACGAGTTGGAAGAACTCTTTTAAACTATATTTTAATGTCAACTAATGTGCCACCGGTTATAATATTTGATGAAGATAAAGAAACATATTATATGGCACTTGAGGTATTTGACCATTCGGAAAAACTGGACGGCTTCGTCTCGTTTCTAAAAGAACAGACAATAAAAACCTGGACGCGAAAAAAGAGCAATGGAGACAGTTTTATTGCTATCTGACATAACTATGTGATTCGAGGCACATTCAGTTAATCAAGCTCCCATAAACATTGGAAGCTTTTGCATTGACATTAACAATATAAAAAGGAGGAATAGATCATGAACAAAGACAATAACTGTGGATACTGCGTTGGCGGTTAGCCTCTTGCAAAATTTGGAATCAAGATCTGTGACCTTGAAGTAAGCCAGCTCATTCTTTTCAAAGAGCAGAGCCATCCCGGCAGATGCATAGTTGCATATAAGGATCATGTAAGCGAGATTGTGGATATATCTGATGATGAGAGAAATGCGTTCTTTGCAGATGTCAACAGAGCGGCGAAGGCAATTCACAAGGCTTTTAATCCGGATAAGGTGAATTATGGCGCATATGGTGATACGGGATGTCATTTGCATATGCATCTTGTGCCAAAGTATAAGAACGGTTATGAGTGGGGAGGAGTTTTTGAGATGAATCCCCCAAAAGTATTCCTGACAGATGCTGAATAATAGTACATATGGTTCACAAAGAGTTATCTTCGCAAACATATAATTAACGAAACCAGAATTGTTGTGGTCGCCAAAAAAGGAGAAAACGTTATGAGTAATATGACAAGACTTAAAAGATCACTCTTATCAATCATGGCTATCATACTGTTAATATCAAGCGTATCAGTCTTTCACAAAGTAGACAGCTATGCAGCAACCGGGACGGCAAAGACAGCAGCAAAGAAGATTGCGCTCAGCAAAAAGAATATAACTATTACTGAAGGATTCTGCTATGCGTTAAAGCTAAAGAATGCAACCGGGAAGATTACCTGGAAGTCCAGCAAGAAGTCTGTGGCGACTGTAACAAAAAAGGGTAGAGTTGAAGCTATCAAGCCTGGTAAGGCAACTATTACCGCGACCTATAAGGGTAAAAAGTATAAATGTGTCGTTACAGTCAAGAAGGCTAAACTCCTCCCTATAGACGATATTGTTGTATGTAAAAAGCCGGTGATGTATTTTTATCCGGAGGCAGATGATACCAGAGTAAAAGTTTCTCTGGATTTTGACGGACAGTTCACCACTGTTTATCCTGCCTTCACAGATCCGGTCGGACATAGATGGGAGTTCAGTGCTGACAGAGATGGCACTGTTAAAATAGGAGAAAAGCAGTACAGTTATCTCTTCTGGGAAGGCATCCCTGATGCAGAATATTCTATTGATACCGGATACTGTGTTGCCAAGAAAAATCTGGTACCTTTTTTGGAAGCAAAACTTACAGAACTGGGTCTCAATGCAAGAGAAAGAAATGATTTCATAACATACTGGCTTCCAGAGCTGAGTAAGAATAAATACAACATTATCTCTTTTGACGCTACAAATTATACTTCCGGGGCAAGGTTGAAGATTAAGCCGGCGCCGGATACTCTGATTCGCGTATTCATGACATTCCGGGGATCCGACATGGCAGTTAAGGTGAAAGCTCCTGCCAAGAACAGCGCTGTTGTAAGGAAGGGATTCACCGTCGTTGAATGGGGCGGAAGTGAATTGAAATGAAGACAAGAGAACAGGCAATTGAATATGGTTTGTCTTTTCCTGATACATATCAGGACGCACCCTTCCATGACAATAACTGGCAGCTGGTTCGATTCAAAGGAAATAAGAAGGCCTTCCTCTGGACTTATGAGAGGGACGGGTACATCAATTTGAATGTAAAGGTGGATCCGGAAAAGGCATATTTTTGGCGAAAGATTTATAAGTCTGTTATACTGGCATACCATCAGAACAAGGGGCATTGGAATACCATCATCCTGGACGGCAGCATTCCGGATAAAGATGTGAAGATCATGATCGCAGAAAGCTATGATCTGATATCTGACAGTCCCACGAAAAGAATATACGAGGCAGTCAGCAAGTGAAGTACCAGTCACCTTTAACAAAGTATGAACACCAGTAGAGCTAAGTAACTGCAAATAGGGACAGGCTTTATTCCATGGCTGCATTGATCTGACTATGAACACAATGAATGTATGAATCAAAAAACACCAGTCCGTTATGGTCTGGTGCAAAGGGGCCGGATATTATTTTTTGAATTTGAAAATTCCACAAATAGCTTTGCAAGGTAATCTTGATCATCTATGGCTCTTAGAATGTCGGATTCTCTATTGTTTTCTTTGAGCCAGGAGAAGAGAGCGGTGGTG
>JAEEGL011055901.1_pt1 | contig 14648 bp, 16 predicted proteins | sample 9134231 | NCBI WGS metagenome assembly JAEEGL01 (sample SAMN16246548, study PRJNA631951) | gut metagenome | biome: gut microbiome; feature: rumen; material: fiber-attached | host: Bos | place: Iran: Karaj | collected 2018-10 | reverse complement strand
GCTTAGTGTAAGTACCGCAGCTGTAGATATCGTCATCACAGGGTCCTGTATCAACAGGTATATGGCAAGCAGAGCGGAGAGCAGCAATTCAGAAATAAGACTGAGAAATTGAAGTATAAGCTGAAACAGCCTTTCACTGTCTAACATGATATTTCGTATCATATCCGATGTATTATGATCCAGATGGTAGCTATAGGGTTTTTTCATATAACAGTCTACCAGTCTTGATTCGACTTTAAGCTGATTGTGGTATATAAAGCAATACAAATAGTAATACATCAAGCTCAGATATATATTCTTAAATATGTATATTGCAATAATCGCTGATGCCAGCCCTACAAACATAGATTTTATATCATACAAAGAGAATATATCCCTGAAAGATCTAAGAAAAAAATTACTGTCAATCTTCAATGGTTCTGTGAGTATCGTCATAAGGGGCATAAAAAGAGAGACCCCGAAGAGCTCGAGTATCGCACCGATAAATATAGCCAGAAAAAGCAGGAGCATGCTTCTTTTCTGCTTTTTATTGAAAATATATGATATTTCCGAAATCAGTTTTTTCATAGAAAACCTCTGATCTTCCTTTTCAGCAGGACCAGGCGTCTTTTCTTCAGGATCTTTTTTTTCTGACCTTCTTCAAGCCGTTTAAGTTCATTATTAATAATCTCTTCCTGTATTTCTGACTGATGTTCTTTATTCATCGCGGAAAGTCCGCTGCCCTCAATATACTCTGTACCAAATTCTCCTGTACAATAAAACTCATGATCTCTTGCAAGAAAAAGCAATAGTTCATAGTCTTCAAAGAGATTCCTTTTTTCATTATATCCTCCAACAGCCCTCAATGTATCTGTCCGGACAATATAATCCCTCATGATAGAATCCCATTTTTTAGTTATAAGGAGGTCTTCATACACATTTCCGCAAAGATAATAAGACACTGATTTTTTTTTAGTTGACGAATTTCCGTTTTGATCAGCAAACCGTGTTATAGAATATGCTATAATATCTCCGCCTCTTTTTTTTTGAAGATCCATTTCCAGCGCAAGCTTATCCTTATTATAATAGCGATCATCTGCGTCTATGAATGTCACATATTCTGTATCCGTAAGAGATAAACCTATATTTCTGGTATTACTGACTCCGGTATTTTCGGGCTTATAATATGCATGCAAGATAGGATACATTTTAGTCAGCCTGTCTATTATCATACCGGAAGCATCTGTAGAAGCATCGTCTACTATTATAATGGCTTTCGGTTGAAGAGATTGCCTTATGATACTCTCTATGCATTTTTCCAGGTATGCTGCTTTATTATAATTCGGTACGATGACTGTGAGACCTTCTGTCATTTCAGAAATTCCTCCACATTCTCAAAATCATCAATATGTGTTCGTATCCACTGCTCATCCTTCTCCCACCATTTCATTGCAAGCAGTTTTTCAATCTGCTCGTCAGAAAATCTGTATTTTATCGTCTTTGCAGGGATACCGACATTTATCGAATATGGAGGAATATCCTTAGTTACTATGGCTCCCGTTCCTATTACGGAACCTGCTCCTATATTCACTCCGCCCATAATACGTACATCACTACCAAGCCAGACATCAGGTCCTATCTTCGTACGACAAACTTGCTGTTCTCTGCAACTGTTCTTCTTTACATATGAGAAACCTGTGATGTTATCATAGGTATTTAATGCCGGATGCAGAGCCACTGCCTTTTCAGTAGGATGAGAACCTATCACTGTTTTTACTCCGCTTCCTATGCTCGTAAACCGGCCTATGTCTGTATCTGTTATGTCACATCCGTTTTGTAGATATGAACCATAACCTATACTGCAATTTTTCAAAAACGCCTTTTTGCCGATATAATTATGTCCTTCAAGTCTGGTATTAATGAGATATGCTTTCTGTTTTATTATGCTCTTAGTTGCAAGCTCTTTATACGTACGTATAAAGGGCCATATAAAACACCGGTATATAGCAGAACCTGTCTCCGCAGCTTTTCTTTTCATGAAACCCAACTCTATTCTATCCCCGTCAGCTCAGCTATTGTATCCACCATATGTTTCCATGAAAACCTCGGTGCATCCTGCCGTATATTCTTTTCAAAATCAACGTTTTTTTTCAATTCATAAAAACGCTGTATTGCATCTTTTAAGGCTTCCGGATCTCCCGGTTCACACAAAACACCTGTTTCTCCGTCCCTGACGACCTCAGGAAGGCCTCCCACCTTTGTGGCTATCACAGGCTTTTCAAATCCGAATGCGATCTGCGCTATTCCGGATTGTGTAGCATCAAGATAAGGCAATATCACGGCATCACATCTTTCAAAATATTCTCCTACTTCCCTGTCAGGCACATATCCATCTCTTATTGATATCCTGTCCGTGAGATGCTTCTCTGATATCATATGCTCATATTCGCTTTTTGAGCCGCTGAAATCACCTACTATGTTAAGATGCACTATTTCAGGTATCATACTCATTGACTCTATCAAAACTTTAAGTCCCTTGTACGGTCTCACAAATCCGAAGAACAAAATGACAGATGCCTGATCCACCGGCACAGCATCGCGTTTATTCTCTACTTTCCTGAACTCGCTGTATGTTGGGTGCATGTTAACTCGATATTTTGCGTCAGGAATTATGGACTTTAAATCGCCCGCCTCCCTTTCAGAATGAAGAATAAAATAATCTCCTTGTTTTAACACTATCCTTGTGAGCATTCTGTCAAACGGAAATCTTTCATGCGGAAACACGTTATGACAAAGAAATAAGACTTTAGACCGAAGTCTTTTAACGAGCAGTCTGTAACACGGTGAAAAATACGGATGCCACCACTGTATGATCGTAAGTGTCGGTCCGATCTGATTTATCCTTCTTGCCGTCTTCCGTATGCTTTGTATACTGGCTGTATTTAAAATGTATTCTGTGTCATCGATCCTGAAGCTGTCATTGCTGAAATCCTTCTGTTCTTTTCGGAAAAGGAGTTTCGGATACTGCATGCTATAAGAGAGCATGCTTACATCATATCTCTCCATCATTGCGCGGCAAAACAAACCGGTATAATGGCTGATCCCGCCCTTATAAGGATACACCGGACCAATTATCACGACCTTTTGTTTTGGTTCAGTGCTCTCCGTCATCTATATCATTACGCCTTTCACTGCTGTCAATTGCTTCCATACGCCTGATTCGGTATTGCACATCTTCAAGTATCTTACGGTTTGCCGCTATGATGTCTGCCTGTAATCCCAGAATAAATGTCATAAAACCAATGATTATAAGCATTGTTGCCACTACAAGGGACTGTGTATGGCCGGCTCCATTGCCTCTTGCAAAGAATATAAGGAAGCGTACTATGTAAATAAATCCGATCGTAAACGGTATCAAACCACAGATGCTGAAGAAGGTCAGTGGTCTGTACATAAGAAAAGCCCTTACTATGGTAAGCATTGATTTTTTTATATAGCTTCCCATACTGTGAAAGAGCCTTGATTTCCGAAGCTCCGGATTCGTACGTACCGGCACTGACGTGATAGCCATACGGTTTCTTCCCGCCTGGACAATAGTCTCCAATGTGTATGTGTATTGATTCACCACGTTCAGATGCATAGCTGCATCCTTGGAAAAAGCTCGGAATCCCGATGGTGCATCAGGTATGTCTGTAGCAGACGCCAGTCGAACAACAAAGCTTCCCAAATGCTGAAGCTTTTTCTTCAAAGGAGAAAAATCTTCAATATCATCTATAGGACGCTCTCCTATTACAATCTCTGCTTCACCCTCCAATATCGGACGTACCAGCTTTTCTATATCTTCACCACAGTACTGGTTATCCGCATCGGTATTAACTATTATATCCGCTCCGTTTCTGATACAGGCATCGAGTCCCGCCATAAATCCACGCGCCAGCCCTTTGTTTTGCGGGAAGTTCACGACATAATTAACTCCCCAGTCCCTTGCAACCTGTACTGTCTCATCTTTGCTGCCATCATTGATAATAAGGTACTCTATCTCGTCTATGCCCTCAATATGTTTAGGCAGAGCATCCAATGCTATAGTCAGAGTCTTTGCCTCATTATAACAGGGTATCTGTATGATAAGTTTCATTCAGTATTCCTCTCTGTATTATCATCGTCAGAAGTGCTCTTTGCTATATAAATCGGTCTCCTCTTTGTCTCAAGATATGTCTTCGCAAGATACTGCCCTATGATTCCCATACAAAAAAGCTGGATCCCGGCAACAAGCAGAATGATACATACCATTGACGACCAACCACTGGTAGGATCTCCGAAAGCCAGTTTTTTGATAATGATAAACAATATCCCAAGAAAAGATACGATGGACATAAATATCCCAAACCAGGTAGCCATGGATAAGGGAATTGTTGAAAATCCTATTATTCCTTCCATAGCATAACCGAACAATTTCCAGAATGACCACTTGGTTTCGCCTGCGACGCGCTCCACGTTTTCAAATTCTATCCATTTGGTATTGAAGCCGATCCATCCGTATATACCTTTTGTAAAACGATTGTATTCACGCATATTAACAATCGCATCTACCATCCGCCTGGTCATGATACGGTAATCTCTCGCTCCGTCTACAATATCTGCAGAACTCATTTTGTTTATAAGTCTGTAAAATCTTCTTGCAAAGAAAGATCTGATTACAGGCTCCCCCCGTCTTGTGACCCGTCGTGTCGCAGCAGAATCGAATCCCTCATCTCTTACTGCCCTGTACAGCTCTGGTAAAAGAGCCGGCGGATCCTGCATGTCTGCATCCATAGTAACAGCATACTCGCCCTTTGCATTTTGAAGCCCCGCATAAAGAGCTGCTTCTTTGCCGAAATTGCGGCTGAAAGAAACATACCGTACACACCTGTCATTTTCTCTGAGACTAATGACCGTTTTCAGAGTGTCATCACTGCTGCCATCGTCTATAAAAAGATATTCAAACTCAAGATCAGGCCAATTCTTCTTCATTTCAAACGCAGTCTTTTTAATTGCGTCATAAAAGTATGGTATGGCCTCCTGCTCGTTATAGCAGGGAACAATAACGCTTAATAAACTCATTATTCACCTTTATAATCATCTTTTTCTTCTTAATATATCCTGCTCTTCAGGTTTTTCACTCAACTTCACCGTTACCTTCTGTCCCGGATGAGGTGCACTGTCCATATTTATGCCGGAATCATCTGTTATTGATTCTACACGGCAAATCGTATTCCGGCCGTCTTTGCTCATGATCTCTATCTCTTCCCCGACAGAAAATTTATTTTTTTGATGCAGATTGAAGGATCCATCTTCTGCAACTTCCTCCGCGTATCCCAGATATATATACTCAGTTACATACGTGCTGCTGTCATATATCTGCTCATCTGCTCCCGGTCTTCCGAAAAAAAATCCTGTGGTAAAGGTTCTCGTAGTACATTTTCCTATTTCTTCCTTATACCATTCCAGCCGTTCCCTGTATTTTTCCGGCGATTCAAAATAATCATCTATGGCTGTCTGGTATGTACGCGACACACATGCTACATACAGGGCATTTTTCATTCTTCCTTCTATTTTGAAAGAATCAATTCCCGCATCAATAAGCTCCGGAATATGCTCTATCATACACAGATCTCTGCTGTTCATGATATAAGTGCCGCGTTCATTTTCAAAAACCGGGAAATATTCTCCGGGCCTGGTCTCTTCTTCCAGCGCATATTTCCATCTGCATGGATGAGAACACTCTCCCTGATTTGCATCTCTTCCTGTCATAAAATTTGACAAAAGACATCTTCCTGAATACGAAATGCACATCGCTCCGTGCACAAAGCATTCTATCTCCATGTCATATGGGATCTTTTCCCTTATTTCCTTTATTTCCTTAATGGAAAGCTCTCTTCCCGCTACGACTCTGGTTGCTCCCATATCCGACCAGAATTTAAAAGTCTTATAATTTGTATTATTTGCCTGGGTAGAAACATGCAGTTCTATATCCGGGCATATCTCCCTGGCAGTAATAAATATCCCCGGATCCGATATTATAAACGCATCCGGGCCGAGCTCTTTCATCTCTCTAAAGTAACTGCCCGCTTCTGCTATATCCGCATTATGGGCCAGAATATTAGCAGTCACATAAACCCTGACGCCCCTGTCATGTGCATATTTTATGGCGTAATCCATCTCATCTTTGGTAAAGTTTTTTGCATTTGCCCTTAATGAAAAAAATTCACCTCCGATATAAACGGCATCAGCTCCATATGCAATCGCAGTCTTAAATTCATCCATCCCTTTAGCGGGACATAAGAGTTCCGGACGTTTCATATACACCTTGTAGAGAAAGTGATCCCGTCACCTATCGGAACGATGGATGTTGCCAATCTCTCATCCATAAATATCATGTTTAAAAACTTTCTGATCCTCTTATGTATCGTACGATCTCTTCTTTTTACCAGATATTTTGATTCCATTATCTCGCCGTCCTGCAGGATATTATCCGCAATTATAACGGACCCCTTTTGGGTAAGACGCATCGCCTCCTCAAGATAGTCGGGATACTGACCTTTTGCAGCATCTATAAAAATAAGATCATAAGGCACATCAAGCTTTTTCATTACCTGAAGAGCATCCCCCTCTATCAGATTTATGATATCTCCAAGTCCTGCGTGTTCTATGTTAATGCGTGCTTCTGAAATCCTCGGTTCCCAATTCTCTATGGTATCAACCGTCGAAAGCTTAATACCTGTTTCATTGGCAGTCATTGCAATAAATATGGATGAATAGCCTGTTGCGGTACCGAGTTCCAGGATGCGTTGCGGCCGTACAAGCATCAGTAAAGATTTTATAAATACCTCTGTCTCTTCTCTTATTATCGGGATTCCTTTTTCTTCCGCACTTTTTCTCAATCCCTGAAGGTATTCATCCCTTTTCGGAATATACTGCTTTATGAATTCCGATATCCTCTGGCTGTCCATTTCTAGGTCGCTGCATCCTCTGTTGCCTCTTCAGAAACAGACGGAGACATTACTGCCAGCATCTCCTCGACCTTCATGGATGTGTTAAGAGCATATGTCCCCGGCTCAAGCTTTCCATGATAATCAGAAAGAAGTTCCTGCATATAAAACAGTTTGTCATCTCTTATCAAACCGTTATCCAGGAGTATTTTCCCGGTGTCTTTAACAGAGCTTCCCATAGGAATAGTAACAACAACGTCTACTCCGTTTTCCTCTGCCATGGGCGGTTCGGAATATATCCGGTATCCGTAATCATATGCCTTGATGCATACCTGTTTTACACCATAAATTACGATCACTACTATAGCAGCCCTTACTATGAAACTAAGTATCCCTGATATAAGTGTACTTATCTTCATGGCTAAAAATCCATCCCCTTCATCAATATGTCAAAAAGATTTTGCATCATATGAAAAAAAGTCCATTCCGTCATTAAAAAATCATAAACCTCCGGTGTATCTAAAAGATCCTCATTTCTTTTTCTTAAAGCTTCCACCCTTTCGTATATATCCTCATGTTCAGGAGCATGCTGTAAAAAATAATTCTCTCGACTGAAGATCATAACCTGATCGTAAAGATCCGGTTTTCTTTTAAGCACCTCCAGCATATGTTTATAGTCCTTGTATTCCTGTGTGTTGCGGACCATCTCTGAGAATTCTTCCACTCTGTTGCCCAGAAACTTTTCCGTATAAAGCATCAGACCTCCATTATCACAGGCAGTATCATCGGCCTTCTCTTTGTTCTCTGCCAGATATAGCTTGAGAGATTCTCTCTTAACGCCTGTCTTATTTTGCCCCAGTCATTAACATTACGCCCCTGAAGTTCTTCTATGGTTCTCTCCAAAACCTCAGTAGCATCATCCATAAGTTCATCTGCTTCCTTGACATAGACAAATCCCCGGGAGATTATTTCAGGACCCGAAAGCACCTGATTCGTCCCTCTCTCCATGGATAAAGCTATCACCACAACGCCATCCTCTGACAGTCTCTGCCTGTCCCGCAGAACGACCGAACCTACATCCCCTACTCCCAGGCCGTCCACGTACACACTGTCCGTATGTATCCGCCCCGCTATCACTGGCTTTGAAGCATCGTCCGAAATCTCCAGAACATCTCCGGAATTTATCATAAGGATATGCTCGGTATCATAACCCAGCTCCTTGGCAATACGTGCCTGTGCATGTCGATGTCTTATTTCACCGTGTATAGGGAAGGCATACTTAGGTTTTACCAGAGAATAAATGAGCTTAATTTCTTCGCGGCAGGCATGTCCCGATACATGAACATCCTGAAATATTACCTCTGCTCCGTTTGACTCAAGCTCGTTAATTACCTTATCAACCGCCTTTTCATTACCCGGTATGGGTGTTGATGAAAATACAATTGTATCGGTCGGCCGAATAGTCACTTTTTTATGTATGTTCTGCGCCATCCTGGAAAGTGCAGCCATCGACTCCCCCTGAGAGCCTGTTGTAATAATGACGGTCTTCTCATCAGGATAATTTTTAAGGTCGTTTAGATCGATCAGCGTGTTTTCAGGTATTTTTATGTATCCAAGATCGGCTGCTGTCTCTATTACGTTCACCATTGAACGTCCTTCAACCGCTACCTTTCTGCCATATTTACAAGACGTATTGATGATCTGCTGTACGCGGTCAACATTTGACGCAAAAGTGGCTATTATCAGTCTGTTATCCTGATGCTCTCCGAATATCTCATCAAATATTCGACCTATCGTTTTCTCTGATTTTGTAAATCCCTCCCTCTCTGCATTTGTCGAATCGCACATCAGGGCAAGAACACCCTTTTTTCCTATCTCTCCAAATCTCTGCAGATCTATCGCATCTCCATAAACAGGGGTATAGTCCACCTTGAAATCCCCGGTATGGACAACAATTCCCGCAGGACTGTATATCGCAAGCGCCGCCGCATCAACAATAGAGTGATTTGTCTTAATAAATTCTATACGGAATTGTCCTAGATTTATGGACTGTCCATGTGCGATCACCTTTCTTTTAATACGGTTTTGCATATTGTGCTCTTCCAGTTTTTTATCGATCAAGGCCATGGTAAGCTTTGTAGCATAAAGCGGAGCGTTCACCTTTTGAAGCACATATGGTAAGGCACCTATATGATCCTCGTGTCCATGGGTTATGACAAATCCCTTTACTCTGGCTATATTCTCTTCCAGATAGCTGACATCTGGAATACACAGATCTACTCCCAGCATATCATCTTCAGGGAATGCCAGACCACAGTCTACTACAACAATGGAATTCTCATATTCAAAGGCTGTGATATTCAGGCCGATCTGCTCTAAGCCGCCCAGCGGAATGATCCGAAGCTTTGAATGAGGCTGTTCCTTATTCGATTTTCTCAAGCTGCAACTCCTTAATCTATTTAGCCAGGATGATATCGGCCTCATCGAGAAGCTGTCCGAAAACAGCAGTCACGGCATCATATTCACTGTCGGTAAGCCGATCCGTATACACGGCAGTCTCCTCATCCTCAGCTGATATCATCTCTTTTAATATATATGCGTTATCTTCAGCATCTGCTGCAAGAATATATGTATTTCCGCCAAGCGTAGTAGTTTCTATAACCTCATAGCTGACGATATTGTTTTCTTCATCAGTAAATTCAATTTTTGTCATTCGTTTCTTTTCTGATTCAGATAATCAGTGAGTATTATTGCGGCTTCAACCGCATCTATCCTATCCTTCGAAATTTTTTTATCATTTCCTGTCAATGAGAGCAGTTCAGATGCTTCCGCTGTAGTCAGTCTTTCATCTTGCATTACATAACTGATGTCGGTACGTCTTGCAAGCTCTTCTGCAAACGCTCTTGCAAGCAGAGCTCTTTCTCCTTCACTCCCGTCCATATTAAGCGGAAGTCCGACTACCGCCAGCTTCACTTTGTATTCGGCAATCAGTTCACCTATTCGACGGTATGTCGCCCTCAGATGATTTTCTTTCTCACGCCTTATCGTTTCAAGACTTACAGCAGTAAGCCCAAGTCCATCCGTCACGGCAACACCTACGGTTTTAGAACCGTAGTCCAGTCCAAGTATCCGTCCTTCAGTCCGCCCGGCCACTGTCACCCCACTTTTTATTCTTTATATAATCCGTCAGAAGCTCTTCGACAAGCTCATCCCTTTCTACTTTCATTATGAGACTCCTGGCATTATTATGACTCGTGATATATGTCGGATCTCCCGACATGATATAACCTACAATCTGATTAACAGGATTATATCCCTTTTCGGTAAGTGCCTCATAAACAGCCTGCAGAACTACCCTAACGCCGGTCTCAGGCTCCGTCTCAACCTTAAAAAATTGTGTACTGCCTATGTCCATCATAATCTTTCTCCATTCGTGCAAAAACCATAATCCACTAAATTTTACCCCATATATAGAGAATAATCAAACGGATCGCACAATTTATATTGCGCGATCCGTATATTAATGCTTCTTAACTTCAGGTACGAGATAAGACCCGTTGAGGATAAAGTGTCAGATATTACTTTGTACTGTTCTTCTTGTCAGCCAATATATCAAATACTACCGCAGCAAGAAGCACTCCTCCTTTAACAACCTTCTGCCAGTTTGCGTCCCATCCTGCAAGTGACATCCCCAGGTTGATCACGCCTATAAGCGTCGCACCAATAACCATGCCAAACACATTACCGGCTCCGCCGTATGCCGAAACACCGCCCACCACACAGGCAGCGATAGCATCCATCTCAAAATTGGTGCCGGCCTGAGCATTGGCAGCCTGGAATCTGGCAGTTACTATGAGAGTCGTTATCGCTGTTATTACTGCCATGTTGAGGTATGCGAAAAACATGATCTTCCTGGTGTCCACACCGGACATCCTTGTAGCCTCCCGGTTACCTCCTATGGTATAGAAATACCTGCCTATTACTGTTCTTGAAGTAATAAAATCGTATATCAATAAAATGACTACGACCCAGACAAGTACGGTCGGTATGCCGCCTGCATGGGCAAGCTTATATGCGAATAGCATTATGGCCGCCGTTGAAAGCACACATTTTACAAGCAGAGAAGCAACTGATTCTGCTTCGTACCCCTTCTTTATTTTATTTGCTCTTCCCATAAAGGATGTCGCAATGACTATTACGCAAGCGATTATACCCACCACAAGACATACCATATTTGTCTGATTGACAGGCGTAGAGAATATTTTTCCTGAAAAAACTGCCAAAAATCCTTTCTGCGCCGCAAGTGAAATGCTTCCGGTTGTACTGTTTGCGCTGAGCAATGCCGTCCCCCAGCCTCTGAATGCAAGATATCCGGCAAGTGTTGCTATCCACGGGGGAACATCGACATAAGCTATGAGGTAACCTAATATCACGCCATATACGACACCTATCAAAAGCATCAATATGACTGATATCGTCGGGTTAACCTGTTTTACCATCATTAGTATACCGCCTATTGCGCCCAGAAAGCACACAAACGATCCACAGGAAAGATCGATATTTCCACCTGTGAGCATACACATCAACATTCCTACCGCCAGAACATAAACATACGCATTCTGAGTGATGAGCGCATTAAAGTTCATAGCTTGAAACATCTGTCCGCCAGTCAGCATGTTGAAAAAGATATATGCCAGGACAAGGGCTATGAGCATTGCATTTTTCTTTAGTACAGTTGTAACTTTATTCTTTGTCATGACTCCTCCTCCCTTATTTCTTCTTCTTGCTTGACAGAACATCAAAGACAATCGCTATCAAAACAACCAGTCCTTTAACGACCTTCTGATAGTTTGCCTCAACTCCTGTGATACTCATGCCCATGTTGATTACACCCATGAGCAATGCACCTATAACAATACCGAAGACATTTCCTTCACCGCCATATGCAGATGCTCCGCCGATGAAGCAGGCAGCGATAGCGTCCATTTCATATCCCTGTCCAAATGTGGGCTGTGCCTGAGTAAGCCTCGCTATGGTAAGAATACCGGCAAGTCCTGACATAAGTCCCATATTTACATATGCAAAGAAATAAACCTTTCTGGGATCCACTCCGGAAAGTGCCGTAGCCTTTTCGTTACCACCTACCGCATACAGATAACGCCCCATTGTCGTATTTGATGTAATATACGCATATACAAGAAGCACCAGACCTATCCATATAAGGGATGTCGGTATCCCCTTGTAATTTGCCAGTTTAAAGAAGAACCAGATTACAGCCGCACATATGATGACCATCTTGACAGCTTCCGGAGCAAACGGGCCTACATCATATCCTGCCTTGATCGCAGCCGCTCTCCCTCTTATCACCATCGCAATATATATGACGGCTAATATGACACCGACAAGAATACAGGTCAGATTCATATTCTGTCCGCCGAACAGATCCGGTATATAACAGTCTGCTCCGCCTCCGAATACATTAAGGAAAACCTGATCCCTTACTCCGATCGTGTATCCCTGGAGTACAACATTTGACAAACCTCTGAAAGCATACATTCCGGCAAGAGTTGCGATAAATGGCGGAACCTTCAGATAGGCTATCCAGAAGCCCTGCCAGGCACCAACCAGAAGCCCTCCTGCAAGCATCACTATAACAGCAAATATCATATTTATGTCTTTGTCCATCATAACGGCACCGATACCGCCTATGAAGCAGACAACGGAACCGCAGGCGAGATCGATATTGCCGCCAGTCAGGATACATAAAAGCACACCTGCCGCAAGAACGAAAACATACGCATTCTGGCAGATAAGATTGTTAACGTTCTGAGGAAGAAGCATCATTCCTCCAGTACTTATCTGGAAGAAAATGATCACTGCTATCAGGGCAAACACCATTGTATATTTTTTAAGTACATCTTTTATATTTATACTCATGTCATTCACCCCTTCCTGCCTGTACAATATTAGCCATTATTCTCTCCTGAGATGCCTCCTCGGCATTAAGTTCTCCGACAAACCGGCCCTCATTCATGATATATATCCTGTCACTCATTCCCAAAACCTCCGGAAGCTCAGAGGATATCATCACGACAGATTTTCCTGCCTTGGCAAGATCATTGATTATGCAATAGATTTCATACTTTGCACCTACATCGATACCTCTCGTAGGCTCATCCAGGATAAGGATATCCGGATCTGTAAACATCCATTTTGCCAGAAGCACCTTCTGCTGATTTCCACCGGAAAGATTTCCGACGTTCTGCTCTACGGACGGGGTTTTGGTATTAAGCTTGCCCCTGTATTCATCTGCAATCTGGTATTCTTTATCTTTATCTATTATACCCTTATCGCTGACGCCCTTCATGTTGGCAAGTGATGTATTAACCCTTATCGGATTGGTAAGAACCAGCCCGTTGCCCTTTCTGTCCTCCGTTACATAGGCAAGCTTTGCTTCTATAGCAGCCCTTGCATCTTTAAGATCCACTTCTTTTCCGTTTATTTTAAGTGTTCCGGTGATAGTCGACCCATATGATTTTCCGAATATACTCATTGCGAGCTCGGTACGTCCGGCTCCCATAAGACCATATATGCCGACAACTTCGCCTTTTCTTACGTTCAGGCTGACGTTATCAACAACTTTTCTCTCGGTATATATGGGATGATGCACCGTCCAGTCCTTCACCTCCATATTTATATCGCCAAGCTCTACTCCCTCTCTCTTGGGGAACCGGTTTGTCAGCTCTCGGCCGACCATTCCTCGGATAATACGGTCCTCGTTTATCTCCATGTTATGGCAGTCCAGCGTTTCTACAGTAGAACCGTCACGTATGACCGTTATCTTGTCCGCCACATATACTACCTCATTAAGCTTATGGCTTATTATTATCATTGTCATGCCCTGCTTTTTGAACTCAAGCATGAGATCCAGCAGAGCTCTTGAATCTGTCTCATTTAATGATGATGTGGGCTCATCAAGGATCAGAAGCTTTGCATTCTTTGCGAGTGCCTTTGCAATCTCGACCAGCTGCTGCTTACCTGTTCCGATATCTTTTATCAATACTCTTGATGATTCGGAAAGTCCCACCATTTTCAGGTATTTATCTGCTTCTCCGTACGTTTCATTCCAGTTTATGGCGTTCTTCTTTCCTCTTTCATTTCCGAGGAACATGTTCTCGCCTATTGACATCTGCGGTACCAGAGCCAGCTCCTGGTGGATGATAACAATTCCTTTTCCTTCGGAATCTTTTATCGTCTGGAACTTACATACCTCTCCGTTATATACTATATCCCCCTCATAGGTCCCGTATGGGTAGATGCCGCTCAAAACATTCATGAGCGTCGATTTTCCCGCTCCGTTTTCGCCGACCAGAGCATGAATCTCTCCTTCCTCGACCGAAAGGTTTACATTATCCAAAGCCTTAACGCCGGGGAAGACTTTTGTAATATGATCCATTCTCAGCAATTCTTTTGCCAAAGCTGTTCCCTCCTCTCAATACCTTTTCCGCAAATCCCTTGTCGTTTTTCGACCAAATCTGACTTTCCCGTCAAAAATGGGGCGGGCATTGCCCGCCCCAAATCTTCTGTTAGCTAAAATTTGAGAGTGTTCTCAATTACTTAAGCTGATCCTCTGTGTAGTAGCCTGAATCTATAAGGATCTCCTTGTAGTTGTTTGCATCTGCAAATACAGGCTCGCAAAGG
>JAEEGL015901317.1_pt1 | contig 14649 bp, 14 predicted proteins | sample 9134231 | NCBI WGS metagenome assembly JAEEGL01 (sample SAMN16246548, study PRJNA631951) | gut metagenome | biome: gut microbiome; feature: rumen; material: fiber-attached | host: Bos | place: Iran: Karaj | collected 2018-10 | reverse complement strand
TACTATGCATATTTTTCATTGCATAGATATTTTCATCGCTATAGATATTACGAATTAGACTTGGATCATATTTATCTGGTGTATTATTAATAATTCCGTCTGGAAGTGCAATATCATAATCCATATGAGCATGTGAGTTCATAGAATCATATACTTTGAAAGTAATTTTGTGCATTAAGTTATATAGTGGTTTTGAAAATCCAACTAATTTTTTTAATGCTTTTTCAATAGTTTCATACATATATTTTGTAGAAGCCATTTTAGTACCGGTAAATGGTGCGGCTATCATGTGTAGATTACATTTTCTTTTAGTATCTTCAGTTAAATATTTAAGTGAATCAAAATACATTAAACTTGCTTTTGATACACCTAAAAGAGTTATCGAATGACAATCTTTTTTTAAAGCAAGTTTATTTAATTTTTCTGCTAAATGTTTACCATTTTCACTAATAGGGTCATTCACCCCGATGTAAACCATATTTATTTGAGTTTTACAATTTTTATTTTTAAAACCTTTAATTACATTTTTTATTACACCAGCATTATCACTTACTTTTGCTGTTTTTGTATGATTACCTATTCTTGTACCAAAACAATAAAAAACGTAGTCGATAGGCTCAAGTGCATTGTCCTTTTTCTTACCGAAAATACCATAACTAGCAGTAGCAAGTCTATTATCTAATTCTTTACCTAATTCTTTTTCTAATATGTGAGGATTTTTACATACTTCGAATCCTTTTCCGTATATATAAATATTGTCAATATATGTGTGCATGGATAATCCCCCTTTTGATTGATATTTATTATATCAAAAAAAATTAAAAAAACAAATTTATATGCATATAATTTATAGAGGTGAATTTATGAGCTGGTTTGATGAATCTAATGAAAAATTTAGTGATTTTCTAAAAGAAAACCCTGGTTATGGGTATTTAAAAGTCAGAGCTTCTATGATAGATGAGGCTATACCTATTAGTGATGTTAAAGTGATAGTAAGCTTAAACTTAAATGATGAAGATATTATTTTTTATGATGGTAAGACTGATGAATCTGGTGTAACAGAAAAGATAAAGTTACCGACTCCTGTTTTAGATGACAATAATTTGGTTAAACCTAATAAAATTATATATACCTTAGATGTGACATATAAAGATTTTAAAAAAGATTATAAGGTTTCTATGTATGAAGGTATATGTGTTGTTCAAAATATTAATATTCCATTAAAGGATATGGAAGATGAATATTAGATACCCCATAGTACCTAATAATATAACTGTTCATTTAGGAGAACCTGATCAAGCCGTAGCCAATGTAACCATACCTTTTCAAGAATATATATCCAATGTAGTTTCTAATGAAATATATCCAACATGGCCTAGAAACGCGATTATAGCTAATGCCTATGCCATCATATCTTTTACTTTGAATAGAATCTATAATGAATGGTACAAATCAAAAGGTTATAATTTTGATATAACATCATCACCTAAATATGATCAGACGTATGTCAATAATTCAGCTACTTATGAAAATATAGATGATATAGTAGGAGAAATATTTAATAATTATATTTATAAAGAAGGACAGATACAACCTTTGTTTGCTACTTACTGTGATGGTAGAATAAAAAAATGTGATGGCCTTTCTCAGTGGGGAAGTGTGTCTTTAGCAAATCAAGGTAAAACTCCTTTAGAAATTTTAAGATATTATTATGGTAATGATATAAATATTTGGTATGACGCACCTGTTGGTGATAATACTTTTGGCTATCCTGGTTATGAAATAGGAATTAATAATGTTGGTAATCCTGTACTTGCAATACAAAGAGATTTAAGAAGAATAAGGCTTAATTATCCTGCTATACCAAATATAAATAATAATTTAGGAATATATGATAAAGAAACAGAAGATGCGGTTAAAAAATTTCAAGAAATCTTTTCTCTTCCAGTAACTGGTAAAGTCGATAAAAATACTTGGTATAAAATAAAATATATTTATACAAGTGTTAAAAAATTATCTGATTTGTATACAGAAGGTATTACAAAGGATGAAGCTACTTTTTTATATAATGATGAGCTAAAATATGGGGATTCTGGAATAGAAGTAGAATATGTTCATTACTTTTTAGATTCTATCGCGTTTTTAGACGATGATATTCCAAGATTAAAGACAAATTCTATATATTCAGCTAATACTGAAACTATGGTAAAGGCGTTTCAAAGAAAATATAATCTACCAGTAACTGGAGTTTTTACTTATAATGATTATTTTGTTTTAAAAAATGTTTATGATAATATCTTAAAAGAATTACCATATGATAATGAATTTGCAGAAGAACTATATCCAGATTATTTTTTAATGATTGGTATGGAAGGTCCTGATGTTAAAAGATTACAAAGATTTTTGCTTGCTATATGTAGATATGATAAATCCATTCCAGGTGTCAGAGTGAATGGCATTTTCGATGAATTAACTGATAAATCAATAAGGAAAATTCAAAGTGATTATGGATTTGAAGTTAATGGAATAGTAGGACCACTTTTATGGCGACAATTACTAAATTTATCTAAACGATAATAATAAGACTTTTAGTCTTTTTTTTTCTTTAATTTTGTTATATACTATATATAGTAGGACAGTAGGGGTGATATTGTGATACTAAGAAAACCGTATGCGTTTTTGATTAAAAATTTTAAACTTTTACATGCAGTCATGACAATTTTCATGATGTATATATTATTCAGAACTTTAAATGTTTTAAAGGTATTTAATGATTATTTTTCATCACAAGTTGCTTTAATAGGAACTGATGCATCAGCAAATACATATACATTTTTAATGTTTTTTATATCACTAATTATAATAGTATTTAGTGTAGTATTATTGTGGGTAATGATCACAAAGAAAAAACCGAGTAGCCTATATGTTATAACTATTGCGGTATATATTTATACAATTATCATGTTTGCTATCGGTAGGTCTACAATTTTGAACATGGAAATAAATGTACTTGATGTACGTGTCATAAAGCTTACTAGAGATTTGACTACTATCGCATTTATTTTACAAATATATCCTGTTTTAAAAAGTTTTGTAAGAGCTGTAGGATTTGATATTAAAGAATTTGATTTCGGTAAAGATTTAGCTGAATTAGAAATATCAGAAGCTGATTCAGAAGAATTTGAAGTTAGTGTATCATTCAATGCAAATAAAATGAAAAGAAAGATCAATTCAAAAAGGCGTGAATATAAATACATATATAAAGAAAATAAGATACTTATCAATAGTGTTATATTTGTATTTGTATTGGTTATTGGTCTTTCAATTGGATATGGTATTTTTTTGAAAGAACAAAAAGCTAGCATGAATAGTAGTTTCAGTGTGGCTTCGTTTACTTTTAATATAACTGATGCATATGTAACAAGAAAAAATTATATCGGAAATACTTTAGAAGGTTTAAATAAAGATATGTCTTTAGTAGTCATTCCTTTTAAAGCAAAAAATATCACATTAAATGATAAAGGATTTTTACCAAGCAACGTAATACTTGCGATAGGTGATCATAAATTTAGAACAAGTATCAAATATAGAGATAGCATTATAGACATCGCATCTTTATATAATGGTGAGGAACTTCCAAGTAAAGAAGATTGTTATAAAGCATTCGCATTTGAAGTTCCTACTGCTTATTTGAATAGAGCGATGACTTTAAAATTTGTTACATCATTATCTAACAAAAAAAATAATGTCATTCCTAATTACTTATCTGTTCCGATTAAAGTAGTTGATTTAGATGATGTTAAAAAAAGCGAACCAGTTACTATGGGACAGGAAATAGATTTGTCTAAAACTATTTTAGATAAATCTACATTAAATATATCTGCCTTTGATATTGCGAAGAGGTTTAGAGTAAATTATAACTATAACATTGAAGAAGAAGATATTCCTTCTTATGAATATGTATCCGCACCTATTGAATCTAATATTGATAGATCATTAGTGAGATTAACGTATGCATTAACACTAGATGAAACAAAAAATATTAAGAACATGGCAGAATTAATTAATAAATACGGAAGTATAAGATATACAATAAATGGTACAGTTAAGGAAATATCTAATTTGAATAAAGCTGAACCTGCAAGTACTAAACTTACTAAGACACTTTATGTTATGGTGCCAGATGAAGTGGTTAATGCAGATGAAATATCTTTAATAATTAAAATTAGAAATATGGAATATGTATATAAAATAAGATAGAACTATATTCCAAACAAATTAAAAATGTGTTATAATATAATAATGGAGGCTAGGGTATGAGAAATAAATTGATATTACTGATTATATTGTTAATGATACCCGCATCTTGTAAAGCTTATGATTGTACATATAAAGAACAAGCTAGACTTAGAAAATTGGCTTCGAATGTACAAACTACATATGCATATGTTGAAAATGATAATAATGTCACGTTTAATGTTACATTATCAAATTTGAATAATGATTTATATGTATATGATATATCGAGAGGTAAAACTTATTATTATGGCGGTGAAAGCGAGATAACTTTATATGGCTATGCGCCTGGTGAAAATATAAAATATAGAATTTATACTACTAAAACTGATTGTGCATCAACATATTTAAATATTAAGTATGTTAATTTGCCATATTACAATAGTTATTATAATAATCCGTTATGTTTAAACAAAAAATATAGTATATGTAATAAATGGACTAAGGTAACTTTAACAGAAGAAGAATTTGTAAAAAAAATAAACGAGTTAGATAAAGAGTCTACAGAAACTGAAAAAGATAGTGAAAAAATAGAAAATACTATACTTGATTATATAATATCTTTTATATATGAATATTACATATTTATATTAGTTATATTAGTTGGTATATTCTTGATAATAGAGTTAAAAAGAAGAAAAAAGAATGGGTTTGAATGGTAGGAGGTATGTGATGAAAAAAGTATTAATATTTGCTATAGCTTTTATGGTTATTATTTTGCCTATTAAAGCTGATGAACAAAGAGTTCCTTCTGCTAATGGTGATGGTGCTGGTCTAGGACCAAGTTCCAAAGAGGTAAGTAGTTCAGGAAAATGTCAATATGGTGCTGGTAATTATGGACCTGTAGGTATGAGAATTACAGTTGTTGATACAAATGGTAATAGAGTTCCTGGAACTAGAAGCCTAGATTTCGTTCAAAATACAAGTTATATGTATGTTGGTGGTGGAAATCTAGAATATGTAAGTTTTAATCCACATAGTACTGGATACTATAGAAACGCTTCCTCTGGTCTTATGAGAAACGAGGTTATCAGTTCAGGTGTTAATCCAGTATTAACTACAGGTAGCGTAGGCGCATATTATTGGAATAAGTTTCCTAGAAATGAAAACAATTTTGGTGGAGCGTTAAAAACATATTTTACTACAAAATTTGTAAGTTCTGATTATAACGATATGCTTTCAGTATTCCAAAACTTAGGATATGATATAAGTGATGTTGAAAATCTTAAAAATCATTATCTAGTAGTTGAACCACTAATCCATATGTTTTGGGATTCACCTATTGGCAATTGTCAATATGAAAGAAGATATTATTATGGAACTGGTACTGAGGTTTTAGCTATGCTAAATCAAGTACAAGGTGAAAAAGTATTCTTATATAGAGCTTCAGATGGAAGAGTATACAATAGAGCAGTATATAGTGATATTGCTTTAAGTGCTTATGTTCCAACTGTAAGCGTGGCAGGTTTAATGCCAGCTACACCTTTTATAAGTAGACCTGGTGATATTGAAAGTGAAATAATGAAAGACTATGGTGGAAAATCATATGGTCTTGCATCAATTATTATTTGGCTTAGTGATATCATCGCGCCAAATACTAATCCTGACACTTGTGCAGTAACAGGATTTATGTCAGACCCTGCAACAGATTGTTCACAAAGTGTTTCTGGATATGCTGCAGATACTAATGATTGGCAATGTATATTTGACCAATTAGGAAAAAGCGCTAATACATATGAAGGACAATTTTATAATCCTAATGGTATGACTTCAGAATTTAGTGGTACTAATCCATATTGTACCGTAGCGTGTAGGGAAGAAGTTTCATATAACTTCTCTGGTAAATTCGAAGTATACGCAGGAAGTAGATTCTATATTCAAACAAGTAACAATTTTATGGAAAATGTTACCAAAGTTGGCCCAATTACAATGACTGGTGTTGCTGAATGTAGAACTGGTAAAAATTTAGATACTAAAGATAATACAATTAATGTAGCAAAATTTAGAACTGATTATACAAATCGTAACAATGAAGTTTACAATACATATTATGCATGGATGGAGGCAAAAAATAGATTAGCTGCTTATGATAGTATGCGTGTATCATCAACTTCTAATAGAGAAAACCCATGTACAGAACAACATTGTAGTGATTACGCATCATATTCAGTAGGTCTACAAGGACACGCTGATTATAATAATGTAAGCTGTGATAATAGAGAAAATTGTTCTATTAAAACAGAATGTCATACAGTATCACAAGATGCATGTTCACAATTCGCTAATGGACACAGATGGTATACAGAAAGAACATGGTACAGTGATAGATATGGTTATTCTTGTTCATCTACTGCACTTGGTCAAAATGCAAATGTGTCTAAAGGATCAAGCAGTGATGGAGATTCATGTAGTGGACTTTTAAATAGTTTAAGAAATGCAGAAAATAGTGCTCGTATTGCTTATGAACAAGCAAAATCAAGAAGAGAACAATCACTTAACTATATTAAGTCATGCAATAACTTCCAAAGAGTATATAATGAATTCGATCCATATGTTTCATTTGTATATAGCGATAGTTATTACAAGAAAGCTTATAATTTAGATAGAGCCACTTCAAAAGTAGAGGCATACACAACATATACTACTTCTAATGGTGGAACTTCTACACGTGGTTGGACAACATCTGATTACGGAAATGTTAATGAAGCATTTAAAAAAGATTATACTAATGTATACGGTAGTGGTACAAGCATTCCAACATGGATATGTGCTGACGGACGTTGTATAAATAATACTACTGATGTGTGGTATCCTACTAATACAAAAGTAATTCAACAAACTACAAAAACTTATGAATATGGATTACCAGATGGTGTTTATAGATATGTCGCTAAAAATGGTGTTTCATATAATACAGCTGATGAAGCTAGAAATTCTGATTATCCATTTAAAGATTTAGGACAAAGTAGTTTACCTATAAGATATGGTACAAAACCTGGATCTTATGATTATTATATAGATTACTATTATAATGGAACATCTGAAAACTTATTTGGTAGAAACCAAAAATTCTATCAATATAATATGGTTCCATCAAATGGTTCTACTACATATAATGGTCTTACAATGTCATCTAACTTAAGCTATAAGTGTACTTATGATGTTGTACAACATTTCTTAGAAAACAATCCAGGAAACAATGACTTAGAGGTTATTTATAGAACAATTTCTTTAGATAATCCATTCCCAGGTGAAAGTGGTGAAGGTAGACTTGAAGGTTCTAACTGGATTGGTAATGTAATTATATTTGGTGATAGTATGAGCTATAAAGATGCTTATATTAAAAACAATAGAGGTGTTTCTGGTGAAAAAGTTTACCAAGAAAGACCAATGTTCCAATTTGTCTTATCTGCGTCTAACATAAGAGCAATAAGAAGATATAATAAGGAACTAAAATACAACTACAATGACTTTAACCTAGAGTGTGAGGACGGAGGATACTACTGTAAGAGTAGATTCTTACAAGAAGGATTAGGTGAAGGATATTTTAACTTCACTAATGCAAACTCTGATGGTGGTACATGCTTCGATGCTTCTAAAGACTCTTGGGAAAGTTGTAGATATACTAGTATGGGAGGTTAGAATGAAAGAATCGTTTTGGGGCATATTTGTTGTCGTAGTTGGTGTTGTATGTATATTCTTGATATATTTATTCCAAGATATAACAAACACTGATGAACATAACTTTAACTTACTTAAAGAAACAACTGAGGGAGCCATGATTGATTCGGTAGACTTAATCGCATATCGTGAATCTAAGGTCATAAGAATAGATAGAGAAAAATTCGTAGAAAACTTCTTAAGAAGATTTGCAGAAGATGCCTCTTTATCTAAAACTTATGTAGTTACATTCTATGATATTAACGAGCTACCTCCTAAAGTTAGTATGAGAGTTGCTTCTGTCGCGGGTGGTGCTGATTATTTATCAGGCGACATAGTTAACTTTGACATTATAAATCAACTTGATGCAATATTAGAAACACCATATTAGAATATAGAAGGGAAAGATATTATGAACAATATATTAATTGGTTTAAAAAGATTTTTAACAAATAAAAATACAGTTACAGTTATTGTTGTAATTGTAATTCTAGCAATATTATATTTTGTGTATAATTCTAGAATAGAAAGCGCAGTAAATCCGGTTACAGTTCCGGTTGCAAAATCAACAATTCAGCCTCGTACTGAAGTTACAAGTGATATGATCACACGTATCAAAGTTCCTAAAATTGCTGTTTCAGAAAATGTTATTACATCTACTTCACAAATTTTAGGAAAATATACAAATTTAAATTCTACAATTCCAGCAGGAAGTATGTTTTATAAAAACGTATTAGTAGAAAAATCAGCTTTACCTGATTCTGTATTTACAGAAGTAAAACAAGGTGAAATTCCATATCAATTCTCTGTTAATATGGAAACTACTTATGGTAACTCAATTTACCCAAGTAACGTAATTGATATTTATATGAAAGCTATTGATGACAATGGTCAATTAATGGTAGGTAGACTTTTAGAAAACGTTGAGGTTTTAGCAGTTAAAGATTCAGCAGGTAGAAATGTATTCGAAAATGCTACTGAAACAAGAACTCCAGCATATTTAATATTTGGTGTTCCTGAAAGATTACATATATTACTTAGAAAAGCAATCTATTTAAAAAATTCTGGTGTTGAATTATTCCCAGTTCCACATGGAGGAGTAGTTCCAGTTACAGGTGACCTACAAGTAGATATTACAGAATTACAAAATTATATTGAATCTAGAACAGTTAATTTACTTACTGAAGAATTAGAAGAAATTAATGACGTTCCAACTGAAAACCAAGACGCTCAAAACTAGGTGATAATATGCAAGATAACATATTTTCACAAGTTGATTTTGGTCCACTTAAAGAGTACCTTGATAATGATGATATAACAGATATATCTTATTCTCAGAGTCAAATACATTTAAAAACATTATCACAGGGAAATTTCCGTGTTGAAAATCCTGGTATCGATAATGCATTTATGGAAAAATTAGCCTTTCAATGTTCAAATGCCATGGGAAAAACATTTAATATGGCCCATCCATTTCTAGATAGTGAAAGTGCTGAATTGCGTATGAATTTCATACATGAATCTATTTCTAGAAATGGAATTGCGTGTGTTATTCGTAAAACTCCAGCAAAAATAAGACTGGAAAAATCTAAATTATTAAACGAAGATTATATTACTGAAGATATACATGATTTTTTAGTAACATGTGTACAAGGACACTGCAATATTATTGTTTGTGGTGAAACTGGTTCAGGTAAAACAGAATTCGTTAAATATTTAGCTTCAAAAACAAAAGAAAATGAAAAAATAATAACAATTGAGGATACACTAGAACTTCACTTGGATAGAATATTTCCACATAGAGATATAGTTGCACTTAAAACAAACAATATAGCATCTTATACAGATATACTAGTTGCTTGTATGCGTCAAAACCCTATCTGGATACTTTTATCCGAAGTCAGAAGTGCTGAAGCCGTTACAGCAGTAAGAAACTCAATTTCATCTGGACACTTTATATTATCAACAATCCATGCTGATAAATCTGCATCAATTCCTATGCGTATGTATAGTTTGATGGAAACAAGTCAAGATGTTAATCAATTCTTAACTACTGTATACCGTTATATTCAGTTAGGCGTATGTATCAGAGGTCGTCAAGACAAAGCTACAAAAAAATTTAAAAGGGAAATTGCTGATATATCAGAATTCTATGTAGATGAAAATAATATACCAAAAAGTCATCTTATTTATAGAAAAACAATGGATGGAAGAATACTAAGAAGTAATCCTACAAAATATTTGATTGATTATCTAGATGCTCAAGGAATTGAATTACCTAAAATTCAAGAAAGCAATACAATTAATGATGAAGCCCCTGAACTTCCTAAGGGCATGCAATTTACAAATATAATAAATAATCCTAATGTTGAAAATAAAACTGAGGATGTAATTATTCCAAAACCAACTGTTAATTCTAATATTGACGCGCGTGTAGTAAGGCCTACAATTCCTACTACACCAACAAATCAGTAAGGAGGGGTAATATGTCACCGTTGATGGCATTTATAATTATCGCTATATTAATATTGTTTGTTATATTATATAGAAGTACCAAAAAAGAGGGTATCTATAAATTTATCGTAAGAAAAAGTAAAGGTTTGTACGATAAATATGCACCATATTCTTATAAGGTAATTCGTGAAAAAATTAAAGATTTAGGTCAAGAATATACAACAAAACAATATACACTTCAAATTGTGATATTTGCGACAGGTGCTGCAGTAATATCATATCTATATTTTTACAATCTAATTTATTGTATTATATATATGATATTAGCTGTATCAACAATACCTTATTTATCATATTTGAGAAGTAAAAGATTATATAGTGAGTTTATTTTTGAACAAATTCAAGTATACACTACAAATACTATTATGGAATTTGCAACAACACAAAGTTTCGTAAAAGCAGTTGAAGGCGTATATAATTCTGGAGTATTAGAAGATCCAGTTAAATCTGATATTAAAGTAATGTTAGATCTTGCTATGGAAAATGGTTCTATTGATGCTTCACTTAATTATATGAACAATAAATATGATTATTATATGGTTAAGAATATGCACCAACTATTCTTACAAATCACTAATGAAGGTTCTAAGGATGCATCAACTCCATTAGAAAATATGTCTTTAGATATTGACCAATTGGTTGAAGGTGTATATAGAGATAGAATGGATAGAGCTGCATTCCATAAAAAATTCTTACAATTTGGTATAGTATTATATTTAATGGTAATGCTTGTTCAAATGATGATAGGTGTAGAATCTTATATTAAACTATTAGACAATGTTTTAATTCAGATTTTATTACACATTGTTGTACTTTTAAATACTTACTTCATTTTAAGTGGAGAAAAGTACTATAACGAGAATGTAGGTGAAGAATAATGAGCGTTGGTATTATGTTTATAGTCGTTGGTGGCCTAGTATTATTCTTAATGTGGTACAACAAAAGAGTTGATTTTAATAAGTTTATTATGGAAACTGAACCATATTTTAGATTTTTAATGGAAGATGATTACGAATTCCTATTAAATATCAAATATAAATCAGGAGATATTGATGTAAATAAACTTTATAGTAATCGTGTTAGAAATGGATTAATAACTACAATTGCACTTGTATTCTTATTTCTAAGTGATTTCAAGTTTGTATATGCATTAATTGCTATTGCAGGTGGTTATTTAATGTTTAAACAACCATATATACAACTTAGAAATTATTATAAAGCAAATTTACATAATATAAATTTAATGCTTCCATACTACCTAAAAAGTTTGGAAATATTAATTCAACATTATACAGTTCCAGTAGCGCTTCATAAATCAATTGATTCAGCACCAGAAATATTTAGACCTGGTCTACAAAGACTAGTAAGTAAAATTGAAGCTGGTGATTCTTCAATTGATCCTTATATGGATTTTGCTAAAGAATACCCTGTTAGGGATTCTATGCGTATGATGCGTTTATTATACAGGCTTGGATTAGGTTCTCAAGAAAGAAAAGAAGAGCAACTTATGATGTTTTCAAGAACTATATCAACATTACAAAATAAAAGCCGTGAACAAAAATATAAAGAGCGTCTTGATAAGATGGAAGGTAAAACTATGGTTATGTTATTCGTAACTGGTGGTGGTATCTTAGTAATCTTATTGTTCGCTATGATGAGCATGATGAATTTATAGTATTGTTTATTAATATTGAAATATGGTATAATATAGTATAGGGTGGTGATAGAATGAAAGAAGCTGCAGGAGAAGCAAATATGACTGTTATTACAATTATATTAATAACTGCAATCGTTGCTATAGCAACTCCGTTAATTACTAACGTAATGAAAAATTCGCAAAAAAGAACATGTTGTATTTCAGCTGGTGCAACTGGAACAAGTGGTTCAGGATGTGCTGGTGATTATGATGAAGCTGCATTCAATGAATGTATGAGTGAGTCAAAAAATGATTAATGAATATTAAGGAGGTAGTTTTATGAAAGAAAGTGTAGGTCTAACATTCACAATAAATATTATGATTGTATTTGTTGTAGTTGCATTTGTATTTGTAACTGGAATATTAAGCTATACTAAAGCATTCAAAGCTGCCTCTTTAATAGTTAAATCATTAGAAAGATATGAAGGCTATAATGAGTTAGCTTTTAATCAAATTAACAGAAATTTAAGCGCATTAGCGTATATTAGTGGGGACTCATCTAAGTGCCCAGAAACTAAGGAAGCTACTATTGGTGAAGGTAGATTAGTTACAATGAATAATGAAGAACATTTTAGTTACTGTATATATAAGTTTGATAACGATGGTGATGAAAAACATTATAGTTATGGTATAGTTACTTATATGACAGTAGATTTTACAATGTTCAATTTAAAACTTAAACTACCGATATATGCTAGAACAACGCGTATATATCGCTTTACAAATACATAGGAGGGAATTATGAAGGAAGCTATAGGTAATAGTTTTTTGGTCACACTTTCTATTGTATTTTTGTTTTTGATAATGTCTTTGCTTGTATCTTCTTTAGCGTATTCAAAAGCTTATAAGGCAAAGAACAAAATAGTCAGTGTTATAGAAAAATATAATGGGTATGACGAAGAGGCTGAAGCTGAAATTAATATAGACCTATTTAAGATGGGTTATAAAACAAGTAATGGCAATAGAAATTGTAAGGAGCATGAAGATCAAGCTTTATTACATAATACTGATGCCGGTACTTATGATTATTGTGTATATGAGATTGTATCAGATCGTGGTAAATATTATCATGTTGTAACATATATGCATTTTGATTTACCTGTTTTAGAACAATATATAACTTTAGAAGTTAAAGGTGATTCTAGAACAATTTATGATAGTGAAAGATTGGTGGGATAATATGAACGTAATAGTTTCTAATAAATATACAGAACAACTTCAAAATCTTGAAATAGATATAATTAAAAGTGAACAAGGAACTTTTACAGTTGAAGAACTTATAACTAAATATCAAAATTTCTTTTATCAAAGAATGATTTTAGATATAACAGCATTAAAAGATTATAAAGATATTAAAGTGTTACAAAAATTATCAATATCTTTGGATATGGATAAATTAATATTACTTTTAGATAGTGACGATGACGAAGCTTCAACACCTGAAGTTTTATCACAATTAATTTCTATTGGTATATATAACTTCACTAAAAATATTGAAGGTGTTATGTATCTATATAATCATCCAAATACATATAGGGATGTAGCACAATACCATCAAATCGAAAGCGAAGAGACAGTATCAGAAAATAATCAAGCATCTAGAAATTTACAGACTTATGATGTTTCTAAAGGTGTCAGAGTTATAGGTGTAAAAAATGTTACAAGAGAAGCAGGTGCAACTACACTTGTTTACATGATGAAAAAAATGCTTGAAAAAAATTATAAAGTAGTGGCTATTGAAGTGGATAAAACTGATTTTGCTTATTTTAGAGATAAGGATCTTATATCAGCTACTTCTGCCAATATTGGTAACATAGTCGCAAAAAATAATGATAGAGATATCATCTTAATCGATTTAAATAATAGTAATGCAGCAATGTCTTCAGTACATGATGTATTATATTTAATTGAGCCTTCAATTATTAGAATAAATCGTATGATGATGATAGAACCTGATATACTCAATACTTTGAAAGGTAAGCATATTGTATTAAATAAGAGTTTACTTTCATCTAAAGATGTGTTAGACTTTGAATATGAGTCAAGATTAAAGATTTTCTATAATCTTCCACCTCTTGATGATAGAGAAAAAGATATACGTATCTTAAATGCTATGCTTGCTAAGATGGGATTTACTAAACAAGATCCATCTGGTCAAGATAAAAAGAAAAAAGGTTTATTTGGTTTATAGGGGGAAAATAGATGGACGCAAGTACTAAAAAGATGGTAAAAACATTTGGTATGATTATTGGTGCTGTTGTGTTACTATTTATAGTTGTTATGATAGTTTTAATGATTGTTAACGCTAAAGTTAATAATGGGCAACTATTAAATGTGTTAGAAAACTCTTCTAAAAAATACTATAGCGCACATCAAAATGAATTACCAAAAGAAAATGAATCAGTTATTATTACAGCTGAAACATTAATTGCTAATAAATATATGAAACCATTTGAAAAATTAACTAAGAATACTAATTGTAG
>JAEEGL015090887.1_pt1 | contig 14649 bp, 14 predicted proteins | sample 9134231 | NCBI WGS metagenome assembly JAEEGL01 (sample SAMN16246548, study PRJNA631951) | gut metagenome | biome: gut microbiome; feature: rumen; material: fiber-attached | host: Bos | place: Iran: Karaj | collected 2018-10 | reverse complement strand
TTCTTCCTTTTGGGTAAAGCCGGCAGCTGCTGAGCCTTCAGGCGGTATAGCGCTTTACTGTATTTATCACGGACATCAGATAGCCTCTGCCGAAGAGGTTAAGATGGTTCAAAAGATGATATAGATTATACAGATCTCTCCTGCCCTCATATCCCGGCTGTATATGATACACTTCATCATAGCTTCTGTAGAAGACATCCGGCAGGCGGCCGAAAAGCTCCGTCATGGCCAGATCCGCCTCAGCGCATCCTGCATAGGCCGCAGGATCTATTAGCATGGCTTTCCCGTCGTGTCCTGTCATTATATTTCCCGACCACAGATCGCCGTGTATAAGCGACGGACGTTCAGGCTCGATGAGGATATCTTCGATCCGGTCAAGGAGCTTCAGTATGTCTTTCAGCAAAGCGCTGTCAAAGCAGTTCTCAGCCATCCGAAACTGAGGTTCAAGACGGCACTCCCTGAAAAAGGCCGTCCAGGTATCCTTCGGTGTGTTTATCTGCTCTGTGGCTCCGATATAGTTATCTCCCGTAAAGCCGTATCTTCCTCCCGGCACAAGCTTCTCCGTATCCGCAAGGTGCAGTGCTGCAAGCTCTCTGCCGAACACTTCCCAGTAATCCCTTACGGGCCGTGCGGGATCTATCATCTCCATCATCAGGAATGACGTACCCGACCCCGGATCACATCCTTTACAGATAAGCTTCGGTGTAGCTATCTTCCCTGCGGATGCTATCGCAGCAAGCCCTGCTTCTTCCGCTTCAAAGAAGCTTTTGTTTTCAAGGGTATTTGACTTTACGAAGACCCTCTCTCCGTTACTTAATAAAAGACAGGCAGCCCTGTTTATATCGCCTCCGCTCACGGAAGTGCTGTCTGCAATACCGACATCACTTCCGAAGCAGGCGCACACTGCTGCCTTTAGTGAATCGTATGATTTAAGCCCCATCATGTATTACTGCTGCTCTCACCGCAGATCTTCGTGATGACTGCCGGCCAGATGCATATGCCAAAGACCATCATCAACACTCTGCCCAAAAGCTTACCCCAATGGCCGCCAAATGCTGCAACGACAGTTGCGGCTGCAAACCACTCTTTCCATGCAAATGCGATCACCGCACCTACCCATGTCAATACCGGAAGCTCGGCTTTTCCTGTCGGTATCTCATAGTGCAGATAATGTCTGTCTGCATAGCTTCCGATAAGGAATCCAAGGAATGCTCCACAGTCCTTGAATGTATCATCCATCATCTTCTGCGGATCGACAAGAAGCTTTCCGTCAACATAGTCCATCGGATACGGCTTTAATGTAATATAGATGATCGAGAGTATCACTACTCCCACTCCGACAAAGGTGAGGATATCAGCGAGCTGTTCTTTTTCCTCTATTTTCTTCTGCCCGAATCCAACGAGAAAGATGACCAGCGCCGACATGGCAAATCCGACCAGGACATCCTGCGGCGTATGTACACCAAGAAAATTCCTTGAAAAACCGGTCAGCAGGATCATTATTCCGCAGAGTATCGCAAGCCATCGTCTTTTATCCTTCTGCCAGACAACGACATTACCGTATGTAACGGTAGCCCTCGTCGTATGACCGCTCGGGAACGAATACCCTGTTGCAGCCGTCTTTGAATCTCCCGCCGGTTCTATCAGATCGGAGCGTATCCAGGGACGGTAAGCACATACTGTCAGCTTTATGAGACCGTTTATCAGCCCTCCGATCCCGTATGAAGCAATGAAACGATACCCCCATTTCTTATCCAGGCTCCAGAAAATAACAAACGGCAGGAACGGCATGATATCCACTGCAAATTTGGAAATTGCATTGAAAAACTCATCAAACATGCCACCCGTCGCATTCCTCAATTCCTGAAGCCATAAAAGATACTGAATATCAAATCCCACGTTTCATTCTCCTTTCGCTTATTTCAACTCTTTGCTTCTGCAAGATTTTCACTTCATGTCCGCTGCTTTTTTCCTCGTCAGGAATTCCAATTCAACTCCGTTGGGGTCCTCTGCCAGGATATTCCTGAAACCGAGCTTTGGTACATCCCCGGGTTCTGACAGTATGGTAATGCCATGCTCTTTCAGCTTCCTGTACAGTGCATCCACATCTTCGCATTCCAGAGCAAGATGCCGGAATATGCCCCTTGTCTTTACATCAGGATGCAACTCGCCGTGGTCATCATCATATTCGATCAGTTCAAGCAGGAGTTCATCCGTCAGTCTGTAGTAATACAGTCTGTGATCTCCCATATCAACGCTCGGAAGGCGTGTAAGCCCAAGGATCTCCCCGTAGAATTCCTCGCTCTTTTTAAGATCCGTTACATTTATTGTAATGTGGTCAGGTTTTATCATTGCCGCTCTGCCTTTCTTCTGTAATATCAAACTTCCATAGACAGCAGTATAGCCATCAGATCCATTTATTCTTGTATTATGTTAACCAGTTTGGAATAAGAGTTTTCTTTGTTGTCCTGACTTCCTGCATTTCCTGATGAACTTCCGGGTCCTATCTTACCGTCCATCACCTGTATCATGAGATCCGCCAGAGCCTCCTCATCAAAGGCTCCGTAGAAATGCGCATTTTCATAGCCTGAAAGCACCTCTTTCGCAAACTCCGTATCGGCTGCCAGCACGGGATTGCCGAACTGTCTTGCTTCCGCCAGAGGCATACCGAAGGTCTCCACATATGAGGGGAATAAAAGAGTGCCGCTGTTGTACTCCGCAAAAAGCTCCTCTCTGGGAAGCTTACCGTCTTTGGCATATCTTACCCTGGGTTCATAACCCTTCCCGGCAAGTATCACCTTCGCCTTTTCTATAAGTGCATGATTCTTGTAGGGAAGGTCACTTGCGGGATAGATAAAGTGGCTTGGCTCAAAGCACCCCGGCTTCACATACCCGGAAAGATCCGGTATATCCGGCGGTATCTTTACTGCCCTGTCATCTGCTATGCCACTGTCCCTGATCAGAGCCTGCCTCATCCACTCGGTCTGTACTATGCATCTGTCGGCACGCTTTGCTGACAGGAGTATCAGCTTGTGATAGAAATGCTGATAGTTGGCCACATGTCTTTCTTCTTTTTTGAAAATGCTGAAATTCTTTTCCCTCTGAAACCCCGAAGGCTGATGGATATAGAGATATTTCCTGATATTACCGGCCAGTCCGCGAGGCAGCGTATTCTGGAAGCTTAGCACGGCGTCCGGCTTCAGGCTGTTCACCCATGCTCCTCCGTTCACCAGATCAAATATCAGACGATTCTTTGAAGAAGCCTTGACATCATCACGGACTATGATACGGATATTTGCATTATCCGAAGGCTTCAGGGCATCCTTTACTCCCGTCACGAAGATCCATTCATCGCAGGCTGCCGCCTCACTTCTCACATACTCGTAGAAGTCTCTGAGTACTGACATGGCGCCGGTCTTTGATGCAGCTATATCGAGTACTACTATCCGCATATAATGCTATCTTTTGAGCCAGACTGTCTCGTTCACTATCTTGGTATAGCTTTGGATCAGCTTGATGACCTTCACCGAAACATTCTCATCGGCATAATCCTCCGCTTCCACATACGGCTCGTGGTTCTCGAACATGCTCACGGCAAGCTCCACAGCCTGTTCCACGTCTTCACTCTTTATGCCTCCGATTATCACGGAACCCTTGTCGAGCACCTCGGGACGCTCTGTGGATGTACGTATAAGTACCGCAGGGAAGTCCATCATGGCCGATTCCTCGGACAGTGTACCCGAATCGGAAAGCACACAGAACGCATTCTCCTGCAGCTTGTTGTAGTCGAAGTATCCGAAGGGCTTGAGATTCTTTACTCTCTCATCGAACCTGAAGCCTCTTTTATCTATGAACTTCTGTGATCTGGGATGCGTGGAGTAGATCACGGGCATATCATACTTCTGTGCGATATGGTTGATGGACTCCATCAGTGCGAAGAAGTTCTCCTCTATATCGATATTCTCTTCCCTGTGAGCCGATACCAGGATGTACTTACGGCTTTCAAGTCCGAGATCCTCCAGCACCTTTGACTTCTCTATATCATCACGGTTCTTTATCAGCACTTCCTTCATGGGCGAGCCCGTGACAAAGACAGTCTTGCCGTCTATTCCTTCAGACAGCAGATATCTTCTGGAATGCTCCGTATAAGGCAGATTGATATCGGAAATATGATCGACTATCTTTCGGTTGATCATCTCCGATACATTCCAGTCCCAGCAGCGGTTGCCCGCTTCCATGTGAAAGATGGGTATCTTAAGCCTTTTTGCGGAAATTGCGGAAAGTGCCGAGTTTGTATCTCCAAGGATAAGCACCGCGTCAGGTCTGACCTTCGTCATCAGTGAGTAAGACTTCGATATGATATTGCCCATGGTCTCACCCAGATCCGCTCCCACGGAGTCCAGATAGTGATCGGGTTCTCTGAGACCGAGATTTTCGAAGAATACCTGATTGAGCGTGTAATCAAAGTTCTGCCCGGTATGCACGAGTACATGATCAAAATACCTGTCCGCAGCCTTTATGACCTCGGAAAGCCTTATTATCTCAGGTCTCGTCCCCAGTATTGTCATCAGTTTAAGCTTGCCCATTTCTCACTCCTGTCGAAGCACCAAGCGCTTCATCTAGATTATGTTAACTAATTTTCAATTTTATGTTAACTAACTCGGATTATGTTGACTCTGTCAGACTTCTTCCCTGTAAGTATCGGGTTTTTCAGGGTCGAAGGATTCGCTTGCCCACATCAGTGTGACCATGTCTTCATCGCCCTCATTCACTATGCAGTGCACATATCCTGTAGGAATATCCACTACCGTAAGCTCCTCGCCGTTCACGTGATAGTCGTATATCTCTTCACAGCCTATCTTCCTGAACCTTATGAGGCCCTTGCCTTTTACTACGAGGAACTTCTCGTTCTTGCTGTCATGCCAGTGCTGTCCCTTGACGATGCCCGGATGACTGATGTTCACCGACATCTGTCCCCTGTCCGGCGTACGCAGAAACTCCGTAAATGAGCCTCTGTTATCTTCATTCATCTTAAGCTTATATGCAAATCTGTCTTCGGGAAGGAAGCTGAGATATGTAGAGTAAAGCTTTGAGATCAGCGGATCATCCATCCTCGGTATTCCGAGCTCTCCTCTCATCTTCGGAAAGCTCTGAATGGTTTCTGCGATATAGCCAAGCTTTGCCTCGTGTATCGGACATCTGAGACTTGTACATCTTTCGCCGCAGCCTTCAGGCATCCTGCCCTCCGATATGGAGCGCATATCCTCCGCAAACTCATCCACTACGTCGTCTATATATACGAGACGCATCATTCTTTCGGGATCGTTCACCGTTATGGGCAGATCCCTTGATACGTTGTGACAGAACGTAGCCACTGCTGAATTGTAGTTGGGTTTTGACCATTTACCGAAGACATTCGGCATCCTGTATATCATGACCGGAGCACCGGTCTTCTGTCCGTATCCATATACCGCTTCCTCTGCCTTTCGTTTGGATGCGGCATAGATATTGTCCGGATCTTCGCTGTCTGCCTGTGTGGAGGAGCTTATTATCACCGGACACTTTTTCCCGGCCTTTTCGAGACAGGAAACCAGCCTTTCCGTAAGGTCCGCATTTCCCTTCATGAATTCATCGACGGATTCAGGTCTGTTCACTCCTGCAAGATGGAAGACAAAGTCAGCTTTCTCACAGCAGTCCCTGAGCACATCCTCCGGATCCTGTCTGGTATATGTACAGATATCCGTGTATCCCAGATTATCAAGGCGCCTTATCAGATTCTTCCCTATGAAGCCTGCGGCTCCCGTAACGAGTATCATTCTAAACCGAATTCCCTCAGTCTTTCATGTATGTATGGCAGCTGCAGGAGCTTTTCCTTCACGCCTTCCACTCCCAGCTGCTCCGTATTGTCGGAATTGAAGGTCGTCACGAAGTCATCTCTTGCCGAGCCCTGTGTGAAGTACTTATCGTAGTTCAGATCCCTGTTGTCGGCAGGTACTCTGAAGAACCTTCCCTCATCCACGGCCTTTATCCTCTCCTCTGCCGTAAGCAGAGTCTCCGCCATCTTCTCTCCGTGCCTGATGCCTATTATCTTGATCTCCTGCTCGGAATGGAAGAGCTCCTTTACTGCCTGAGCCAGCACGTCTATCGTACATGCAGGCGCTTTCTGTACAAAGAGATCGCCGGTATGTGCATGCTCGAACGCATACAGCACAAGCTCCACTGCTTCCTCGAGCGACATTATGAAACGTGTCATCTTCGGCTCGGTGATCGTGATGGGATGTCCGTCACGTATCTGATCGATGAAAAGAGGTACCACCGATCCCCTCGAGCAGAGCACGTTGCCGTATCTCGTGCCGCAGATAAGTGTCTTGTCTTCATCGACGGTACGGCTCTTTGCTATGAAGACCTTTTCCATCATAGCCTTTGAAATGCCCATCGCATTTATCGGATATGCAGCCTTATCCGTCGACAGGCAGCAGACCTTCTTTACGCCGTTGTGTATGGCAGCAGTCAGCACGTTGTCGGTTCCGATCACGTTGGTACGTACCGCTTCTATCGGAAAGAACTCACAGGACGGCACCTGCTTAAGTGCAGCTGCTGCAAAGATATAGTCTGTGCCGTAGGTCGCCTCCTCTATGGAGCTGTAGTCCCTTACATTGCCTATATAATATTTGATCTTCGGATTGTTGTAGAAGTGGCGCATATCATCCTGTTTTTTTTCGTCTCTGGAAAATATGCGTATCTCTTTGATATCTGTATCAAGAAATCTGTTGAGTACCGCCGTCCCGAAGGATCCCGTGCCTCCGGTGATAAGCAGTACCTTACCGTCAAACATGCTCTTGCTCATTACACTTGCTCCATTCCTTAAATACCTGTCATCGACCCGGACTGACATATCCCATCGCTGATCAGCATATTCAAGTATATCATACTTTTATATATTTTGCCTTAAGCCCGAAGTACCGACAAACTGTTTTTCAAAGCTGTTTCAGGCTTCATCGCGTTTCATAAAAAAACCTTGTTACTGGAATTTCCTGCTCTCCGACAGCTGCTCCACATGTCGTCTGGTGACCGCAGTAAGAAGTCCCGGCGCAAAGAGCGCCATGTACCTCTTTATCCTGAGGCTTCGCCCTATCTCACGATTTCCCGCGATCCTTTTACCTATATCCTTCACATACTTCATATGTTCTTTGTACCTGTCCTGCATATGCGAAGTGTCCGTCTCCTTGCCTTTGAAGTAGAGCAGGTAGTTCTGTATGCAGGTCAGATGATCATACAGCAGGAATGAATCAGACAGGTTCTTAAGAGAAGGATCCACACTGCAGGCCATCTCACAGAATTCCGTATCGGCATCCACATTGTACTCAGCCATATCCTTCACTCTCGACAGACTGTTGCCACGCACCCTGTAGTGATAGAGCGGAGCCGGATCATATACTATGCGTCCGGCATCCTGCAGCACCCTTCCGATCACGTATCTGTCCTCCAGATACCTGTCGTCGGGAAATCTTACACCATCAAAAAGTGCGGCATCAAAAAGCTTGTCCCAGCAGTGGAAGAAGAACCCTGTGCCCCTGAGTATCATCTCGAAGGATTCGGATGCACTCATATCACGCGCCTCTAACGCGGCATCCGCTTCTGATCTGTCGTCATACTCACTGTACTTTCCGCACACCGCGACACGTGCCTTGTGCGAGATGAGATTATCGTAGAGCCTTTCAAACATATCGGGCTCCGCCCAGTCATCGCCGTCCACGAATCCTATATATTCACCGGTCGCTGCATCAAGTCCCTTGTTTCTTGCATCTCCCGTTCCTTTTGCGGGCGTTACCACGAGTTTGATACGCTGATCCTTTGCAGCATATCCTTCGCATATCTCCACATCCTTTGTGGGCTTTTTGCCTTCGCCTGCCACGAGTATTATCTCCAGATTCTCATATGTCTGGTCCATGATGCTCTCTATAGCCTTCGGCAGGTATTTCTCGACATCATATATTATTGATATTACTGAGATCTTCGGCCCTGATTTACTCATATTCACCCTCTGTATGCTCTCTCCAGTATGTCTGCCGTCACACCGACGTTGAAATATCTTTCAAGGTATCTGCGTCCGTTTGCACCCATAGCCGGAAGCTTCTCCTTATTATCCTTAAGCCTTCGCACACCCTCAACAAAGGAAGCGGCATCTCCGGCTTTTACCGATATCCCGCATCCGGCCTCGGCTATGCATTCATCCATATCCGTAGCCTCATCCAGCACCGCAAATACCGGCTTTGACATCTGCATATAAGAAAGCAGTCTCGACGGGAAATTCGGTATCGTAAAATCGGCAGAAAGACTTATCATTCCCGCATCGGCATTAGCCAGAAGCTTCTCGTATTCGGGTCTTGTCAGCTGATGTCTGTATGTAAGATTGATCGGCTTTTTACGCTCTATATATTCTTCTATCAGATGGCTCTCCGTTCCGTCACCCACGAAGTAGAAGAAGACATTGTCAAGATCAGACTGCTTTCCGCACTCTTCTATCCCCTTCAGCAGTCCCCCTATATCCTGCGGCCTGCCCATGTTTCCGCCGAAGACTATCTTCAGTCCTCCTCCCGGCGAAGGTGTATACGGAGCGGTCTCGTGCAGTGCCACGGTATTCGGGAAGTATTCCAGCTTCTTATTGGGGATCTCCGGGTTGTGCTCCTTCAGATACTCTATATTCGCTTCAGACATGCAGCCTATCCTGTCGGACAAAGCGTACAGTCTCTTCTCCATATGTCTGTAATATCTGTATATGGGACTTGAAGCAGAAAACATGCCCAGATCAACGGCATTCTGCGGGAAAATATCCTTTAGCATCAGATATCGTACAGCACTTTTGTACTTCTTTGCACAGTACTTCAATGCCGGAGCCAGTGTGATGGGAGGCGTCGGATAAGCAATGACATCAAACTTCTCCCTGTCAAAGCCGTCCTTTAATATCATCTTGATCCTGCCTGGTATGGACATCTGGATCAGGGCCTTCTTTGCGGCCCCCACGCCGAACTGATCCGGAAGCTTCATGTAGACCGTGCGGATGCCTTCCACATCCACCACTCCGTCAGGCAGATCGCTCCTGCTGTTTCCCGCGATCACAGTCACCTGATGTCCTCTGTCCCTGCACTCTCTCACGAGGTCCAGATATATGGTGGAGCTGTCGTAATCAAATATCTGGAATAAAAAAAGTATCCTCATTTTCCCGAGTTCCTCTCCCAGAATATCCCGTCTTTGTATCCTTGTATGGAGCTGTCACTGTCTGCCATCTCCAGTCTTTTGGCGGCCCAGACACAGTACTGCTCATCCCGTTCTATCCCAAGGTAGTGTCTTCCGAGCTTCTTTGCAGTCACGGCCGAAGATCCCGATCCGAGGAACGGATCAAATACCATATCCTTCCTGTTCGAACTTGCAAGGATCAGCTTCGCCATGAGCTTCTCGCTCTTCTGCGCCGGATGCCGGGTGTTCTCCGGCATGGACCAGAAGGGCACCGATATATCGTCCCAGAAGTTTGACGGATGGGTGTCCCTGAACTTTCCTTCGGAAGTCTCCTCCCAGTCCTTCGGTTTTCCGTCCACCTTGTAGGGAGCCACGACCCTGCGCCTTATCTTCACCTCATCGACATTGAAGGTATAGGTATCGGACTTTGTGGCAAACCATATGTCCTCCATGCTGTTCTTCCAGTTGCTCTTAGCGCCCCTGCCCTTTTCTCTCTGCCAGGTGATGCGGTTCCTTACCTTCAGGCATCCCTTCAGCACATCATATATCACGCTGCTCGACCTCCAGTCGCAGCAGACATACATGGTGCCGCTATCCTTTAAGAGAGGCACGGCAAGCTCTACCCAGGACTTTGTATACTCCGCATACTCACTGTCGCTCATGCGGCTGAACTTCATGCCGTTATAATCCTTGTCCAGATTGTACGGGGGATCGGCTATTATCAGATCCACTGAGTCCTTCGGAAGGTGCCGCATGATCTCAAGACTGTCTCCCGATATTATCCTGTCGGCGATGTCTTTGATCCCTTTATATTTATCTGTGCTGATATCCTCTTCACGAAGACATCGTTTCAGATACCTGCCGGCATCCTTCGCGCTGATATCTATGGTCCTGTTGTTCCGGGCCTTCTTTCCGGTCTGCATATGAGCGGGAAAGCTCAGCCCTGCAGCCTCTGAATGAGGGCATAAAGCGACTCGGCGCTGTTGAAGTTTGCGGGCACTATCTCTGCCGCCGGTATGGCCACATCGAATTCATCATCTATCGATGCGATTATCTGTATGATATCAAAGGAAGTCAGTACCTTCCCGTCTATCAGATCCGTGCATGATCTGAAGTCCACATCATCCCTTACTCCTTCGAGCAGCTCTATAAGTTCGTCCATATCATTCCTCCTGTATCCCGGTCTGCAAAGTACCGCTGTTCAGTTTCCATGTTTCGGTTATATCCCTGATAAGCCTGTCTTCTCCGCCGTCCTGTGCCACTATTATGCGGGGCATATCCCTGCTCAGGAAAAGGTTCATGGCTTCGGTGACAGCGTAGGCACCTATATTACAGAGCACAAGGGTATCTCCGATCTTAAGATCCCCCGCAGCATACTCTCTTACGAGCACATCATTCGTTGTGCACAGCGATCCGCATATCGCCCATGCTTCTCCCTTATCTGCAGCCACCTCCTGAGTGTCACGCAGATGGCGTATCAGAGGTATCTTAAGCCCCATCATCTGTCCCAGATAATTTACGTGGTTGATACCGCCGTCAACTATACACCAGTTTCTTCCCTCTGACTTTTTTATGTCAACCACTTTCGTAAGGTAATATCCGCAGCTGCTTGCGATGAACCTTCCCATCTCTACCGTAAGCACGCTCCACCCTGAGACCTCCTTCAGATCCTCTGCAAGCTCCTTTACCGGTCTTAATGTATCCGAGAAGTCATCTCCTTCAAAGTAAGGGAAGCCGAGTCCCGGCCCGTATTCGAATGCCTTAAGAGGCAGGCCGTATCTTTCTCTGAGTTCGGCAAATATTTCCTTCAGCTTACCGAGCTCATCTCTTTGATGCTTAAGCTTCATCCTCTGGGTACCAACGAAGTAATGCAGACCCGTGATCTCCACCCGGGGATCAGCCCCTTCTTTCAGTATGGCTTCTATATCTTCCCGTGACATACCGAACTGGCTGCCGGATGCAAGTCTCAGTATGACCTTTACATCCGTCTTCAGCTCATCTGCCACGCTGCATATCAGATCATAATGTCTGCGGGATTCCGCCGTAAGCACGCCCGCTCCGTATCTTACCGCCTCAGTGATGTCGCTTATCTCTTTATGGACTCCGGAATAAATGATCATCTCCGGCGGCACCTCATAGTGCATGCATATCGAAAGCTCTCCGGGACTGCAGACTTCAAAACGGTCCACGGTATCGACAAGCAACGGTATCAGGAACGGGTTTGCCTTTATGGAATAGCAAAGATTTATCCCGTCTCCTGTAAGGTTTTCATTCATTATCCTGCGGATCTCTTCCGCTCTCCCCTTTACCTCGTCTTTATCAAAGACATACAGAGGTGTCCCGTATTTTGCGGCAAGCTCTCCAAGCCTCTTATCCTGCATTATCATCCTTTCCTTCTCCAAGGCGCCCCCTGTCTATCTTTCCGTTCTTGTTCATCGGCATCTCATCAAGCCGTGTCGTTTTGCCGGGCACCATGTACTGAGGCAGCTTTTGCTGCAGCGCTTCAGTCACGCTCTCCTTTTCAGCCTCTCCGGTATAGTATAACAGTATTTTCTTTTTTTTGTGATCATACAGACAGCAGGCTCTGGATACTCCCGCAACGGACATCGAAGCCACTTCTATCTCTCCGAGCTCTATGCGCTGTCCCATATGCTTTATCTGGAAGTCCTTCCTCGACGTATATATAAGCCTTCCTTCTTCATCATACTTTCCGAGATCTCCCGTACGGTATATGCGCTCATGGTATCTGTCGTTTAAGGGATTCTGTACGAAGGCCTGATCTGTCTTTTCGCTGTCCCGGTAGTAGCCTATGGCAAGGCAGGTCCCTCCTACACAGATCTCACCCTCTTCACCCACGCCTGTCACAAGCCTGTCATCCTCATCAAGCAGGAAGACCTTCTCATTTGCAAACGGGATGCCTGCGGGGATCATCTCATCTTTTTCATATTCCCTGTCGAGAATGTGGTAGGTACAGTTACAGGTGATCTCAGTCGGCCCATATAGGTTTACATAAGTTGCATCAGGCAGGAATTTCCTCCATTTGTTCAGCTGCTTCACGGGCATGATCTCACCGCTGAACATTATCATCCTTATCCTGTCCGGCACTCTGTATTCCAGAGCATTCATTATCGTCACAAAGCACATTGCCGAGACCGCCCATATGAGAGTCGTGGTCTTATTGTCCGCAAGATAATCCATGAGTGTTGTCGGCTGGGTAAAGTACTCTCTCGGTATCAGCTGCACCCTTGCTCCGGTATACAGTCCGCTGTACACATCCTTCACCGATACATCAAAGTCAAAAGGGGCCTGATTTGCTATCACATCATCGCATGTGATGCCGAAGACACCCGTAAACTCCGTTATGAAATCGATCACGGAAGCATGGCCTACCGCCACACCCTTTGGGGTACCGGTGCTCCCGCTTGTGAAGTTTACATAAAGCGGCATGGTGTCACAGAACTCTTTTCTTATCCTCTTAAGTGCCTCTTCATCAGACTCTTTAGCCTCTGCCTTTTCAAGCAGTTCGGATATGCTGATCACTTTGAGTCTGCCTTCCAAAAGCCTAGCTATCTCCTCCATGGCCTGCGCATTTTCATCATCTGTCACAATGACTGCAGGCTCCAGTACCGATATCACGCCTGCAGCTCTCTCAGCCGGCTGCCTTACGTCTATGAAGCTGTAGAAGCCTCCCCCGTAGACCGCACCGAACATCACGGTAGCGGCATCCACGGACTTTTCCATATAGAACGCGACGGCCTCTCCCATCTTAAGGGCTATCCCGGAGTTCTCCGATATGAGGTATGAGCCGACTTTCCTTGCCTTTTTTTCAAGCTCCCCGAAAGAGATCTCCTTTGAAGGATCTGCAAAGGCGATCTTATCCGGATACCTTTCTGCCGTTTCCTCAAGCATCTGCAATACGTTTGTCATCTGTACTCCCTGAGCCTGTCTGCAAGCTCCTTCGTATATTCTCTGCGTCCCGCTGCCGACATGTGGTTCATGTCGATGAAATACTCTGCCTCATGATTGTCAAAGGTCACATCCGATGCCAGTATATACGGAGCGTCGTTTTCTTTAAGCAGCTCTACGTATTCATCCCTGTATCTTACATAGACCGGATCATCCTGCAGCCTGTAGTAGCAGGGGCTTTCAACAAATACAAAAGCCTGTCCGTCCCTCCGACACTTCTGTATTATGTCAACCACTCCTTCAGCCTGAGCTTTTACTCCGGTTTCCTTTGAAATATCAAATTCCTCATTCTCAAGCACATCCTTTCCGGGCGACATGCTCTCATCGGTCTTCGCTCCCTTGTAATACCTTGTGGCATAGAAGGGCTCGGTCACGGGAAACGTGATCAGATCATCCATACCGGAAGTGACGAAGTATTCATACATCATCGCCTGTGTGGTATTGCCCGCATCAGCCATGCTCTTCCACAGCTCCTTCTTGCCCTCCCATGAAAGATCCCATATGACCCTTGAGTCAGACAGCGCCACCTGCTGTGTAAGCATCATCGGTCCGAGCTCAAATACCATCAGACCGTACTTATGCGGCGAACGTCTGCGTATCTCGTCGTACTGGATCGAAGTGGCCACCAGCTGGTTTCCCCCGTATGAGATGTCGTAGACTTTCCCGTCATAGCTCTCATCCATTATCGGCATGTCCACATTTGCCCTGAAGGTGGATGAACCGATAAGCAGGACATCCAGATCCCCCGCGGCAATGGCATCGCCTATGCCCCTGTTCTTTATGGGCATCTCACACGAATATACATTTTTGAAGGCTACCGCCGCCGCTATTATGAGCATGGCTGCCGCTGCCGTTGCTATCGCTTTTTTCATCTTCTAAAACGCCTGATACATGAAGTTTGATCTACCCGCTGTCCCGAACAGCACCGTCACCACCAGCATGATAAGTGCATATGCATATCTGTGCTTTGTGAATGCCGTCTCGTCCTTTTCCTTTGCAAGCTCTACTATGAACTGTGCAAGGAGTATAACGCCTATTATCATTATCGAAGCCACAGCCTGATTACCGTTGCCGAAAGGCTCCAGTGCTGCCGCTGCCGCCGATCCGCTTATCCTTGTCTTTGTGATGATATTTGTAAAGAAATCCGTTATATCCTCTATCGAATCCGATCTGTAGATGATCTCTCCTATCGCCACTATAGTAAAAGTCCGAAGTGTACGGAATACCTTTATAAAGGGATTGTCCTTATTCCACCTGATCGCCTCGCACAGGCGTTTCACATATGACGCCGTGCAGAAAGACAGCAGCATGACTACGGCATAGTAGCCTCCCCACGCTATATATGAAGCCTTCGCTCCGTGCCAGAGTCCCGTGATGAACCACACAAGGATCATCGGGAATATTGTACGAAGCGTTCCCTTCTTTGCCTTTGGAAATACCTTTGCC
>JAEEGL014010157.1_pt1 | contig 14649 bp, 10 predicted proteins | sample 9134231 | NCBI WGS metagenome assembly JAEEGL01 (sample SAMN16246548, study PRJNA631951) | gut metagenome | biome: gut microbiome; feature: rumen; material: fiber-attached | host: Bos | place: Iran: Karaj | collected 2018-10 | reverse complement strand
TTTGGCCCATCCCGCGGGCATGCTGCGCGCCTCCGGGCGGATCCTCGCCGTCCTGTGCGCCGTGAGTGCGCTGCAGCTCGGTTTCACCGTTCTCGGCGCCGCCGTACTGCTGAAGCCGGAGAAGAGACAGAATAAAGAATGACCGCCGCGGCAAACGATAAGCCCCGGGGAATCCTTGCATGGGATCCCCGGGGCGATTCTTTTTTATTTTATATCTCCTTGATCCTTTTATTGCACACCATATACAGCGCCGTTGCCGTGAATCCGGCGGTACAGAAGACGAGCAGCAGCGAAGAACCGAACAGCTGCAGCACCGCCCCGGCCATAACGGACGCGATCGGCGTCAGACCCTGCGAGAAGATGTTAAGGATGCTCGTGACTTTGCTTAGCATCTTCCTGTCTATGATGCGCATGACGGCCGTACTGAACGGGATATTGATGAAAGCGATCATGATGCCGATCAGCAGGCAGCTTACGCAGAAGACGATCAAAAACGCGTTCAGCGACAGACCCTCGTCAACAAGCAGCCAATAACAAAGTGTGAAGGCGATCATTACGACCGCCGTCGCGCACAGGCGGATCGCGGTCTTTCGGCCGCATTTCTCCTCCTGCGCCTTCACGCTGAGGATCGCCGAACCGACAAGCGAACTTATGCCGATCAGCATGCTGAACACGGAGGACCAAAGTTCCGGCGTCAGGAGATGATCCAGAAGATAGGACGGCGCGAGCGCAACGTCCGTGCGAATGAAGTACGGGATGAAATTGCCCCATAGCGGCGCCATAAAAAAGTTGATGAACAAAACTGCAGCCATCATCGCAATGATCGCCTTCTGCGTCTTCAGATATCGCAGGCCGTCGCGCATATCGGTAAGCGCGACGCGGACGCTGAGCCTCTCCTTCGGCGCTTTATGCTCGTACCGGATGAACATCTCCGATACGCCGGACAGGACATAGCATACTCCGACGATGAAAAACAGCGCGGTGATCGGCATCGCCGCGTACAGAACGCCCGCAAGCACGACGCCGAAGATGCTCTGCACGGCGCTTTTCAGGGAGAAATAGGCGTTGCCCTGCTGCAGCTTCCGTTCCTCCACGATGTGCGGCAGAAGCGCGCCCGCCGCCGGGGAAAACAGGCCGCCGATCGCATTTCCGAGGATCCCGACGGCAAACAGGATGACGATGTGCGCGCCGTTTGCGCGAAGGATCAGCATGAGCACGGTCGCCAGAAGGATCAGCCCGCCTTTTGCGTAGTCGCACAGGAACATGATCCTCGCCTTGCTGTACCGGTCGCCGAGCACGCCGCCGAGCGGGGTGAACAGAAGGAGCGTCACGCCGCACAGCGCAAGATACAGGCCCTGCAGAAAGGCGTTGTTTCCGCTGATTTCGAGAATATAGAAGCTGACGGCAAAGCTGTACAGCACCGCGCCGAGCTCCGACACGAGCGCGCCGAAGAAGACAAGCCGGAAATTGCGGTTCCCGAAGACGTTTTCTCCCCTGCTTTTTGCCTTATCCATCGATGGCCGCCTCCTCCCACATTGCGGAAAGCGCCGGGTCTTCGAGTCGTCCGAGGATGCCCTCCACGCTCTCCTTCGCCGTCTCGCCGAGCCCGTCAAAGGCGCTCACGCTGTCCGGGACGGCGGCAAAGCGCAACGTTGTCAAGCCGTAATCGGGCTTGGCGTCGAAACGCCGCGCACCTTCGGCGGCTTTCTGCACGGAGATCTCCGCCTCCTGCGCTCCGCCGGTTTTCAGCTGTACATAGGCAAGCAGGATGTGAAGCACCGCGATGATTTTTTCCGTGAAATCGTTGTCTCCGCTCTTTTTCAGACCGTTCAGCATTCCCATTCCCCAATTCAGGATCTCCAGCGCCGATGCGTGATCGCCGCGCGCACAGAAAAGAAACACATAACCCGTGACGGTATTGACAAGCTGCGATACGCCGCCCAGAAGCGCCATCGCAAGATACGGCTCCGCTTCCTCGAACCGCCTCAGTTCGCACGCAAGCATCAGGCCGATGGAATCGGAAAAAATACCGGAAGTATTGTGCTTTTTCAAAAGCTCCACGCTTTTGTCCGTTTCACCCATCAGATAATATACGGCCGACATCTCGCTGAGGATCGTGAGCTCGCCGATCTTCGGATCGTCGTTCTGATCGATCAAAAGGCGCGCCTGTTCGAACAGCTCGAGCGCGCGGCGCTGTTTGTCCCGATTGCGCTCCCCTACGCCGAAAACCGTGTAGATGCCTGCGCAGGCATGTACGATCTTAAAGGAATTCGGGTATTTTTTCAGCGCTTTCTCCGCCTCGGCCAGCGCTTCCGGATCCCTGGTGCGGGAGTATTCATTGAGACGGCGCAAGGTGGACTCGATCCGGTTGTCTTTCATCCGGTAGCCGAGCAGCGTATCCACGGAAACATCGAAAAAATCCGCCATCTCCAGGATCATCCCGAGCTCGGGCGTAGAAAGCCCGGATTCCCATTTATATACGGCCCCCGTCGTAACGCCGAGAACCTCGGCGAGCTGTTCCTGCGTCAGCGCGCGTGCGCGCCGATAGTTGCGTATGTTTTCGGAAAGCGCAAGTTCCATTCTTCTTTCTCTCCCTTTTTTCTTGACCTGAACATAGTATACCCGAAAAGGATTGAAAACGGAAGACACTGTACATACTATTTGTATATTATTTTTTCTACCGACAGTATGATCGGCATGCAAAAGGAAAGCTTCCCCTGCGGGAAGCTTTCCAAAATCCTTTATTTTTCGAACGGATAGACAAATCCCCATTTCGCGCGCACCGCGTCCATGATCTCCATCATGCGCACGCTGTCGGCAAGCGGCATGGACCAGGTCTGCGTCCTTCCCTCTTCGAGTGCTTTCGCGCACTCAAGAAATTCGTACTCATATCCCGAGATGCCCGAGGGCGTCTCGATGCGCTGAAGCAGCTTGTCATTCGTGTCGAACACGGACACGGACTGGGGATTGTTGATGTTTTCGACGATGATGTATCCTTTCTCACCGTAGAAAATGCCTTTGCGATCGGAGCGTGAGGTCATGCCTGCGGTGATGGACGCCATGCGTCCGTTTTTATAGAAGAATGTGATCGTCTCCATCTCGTCTACGCCGCGGTCTGTCATCTTCACGGCGGTCTCGATGCGCTCGATCTCGTCGCCGAAGTGCATCAGCGCGAAATTCACACCGTAAACGCCGACGTCGAGCAGCGCGCCGCCGGCAAGCATCGGATCGGACATGCGCGCGTTGCCGGAGACCGGATAACAAAGATTCGCTGTCAGCGCTTTGACTTCGCCGATCACGCCGCTGTCCAGCACCTGCTGGATCACCGCACGCGAGGGCATATAGCGCGTCCAGATGGCTTCCGCCGCAAGGACCTTCTTTTCTTCGCTGCGCGCCTTGACCTGCCTCGCCTGCGCGGCGTTGACCGTGAAGGCCTTTTCGCACAGAACGGCCTTGCCCGCCTCGATAGCCTGCAGCATCCACATCGCGTGATGGGAATGCGGCGTCGCGACGTAGACTAGCTCGACCTGCGGATCGTCAAGCAGCGCCTCATAGCTTCCGTAGGCTTTTTCAAAGCCGTGCGCCGACGCGAAGGCCTGCGCCTTGCTCTCCTCGCGCGAGCCTACGGCATAGCACTCTATGCCCGGCGTGCGCGCAAGCGTCTGCGAAACGGTTCCGGCGATGCTGCCGGCGCCCAGGATCCCGACTTTCATACTCTATACCTCCGAATTATAATTTATCACTCCGTCAAAAAGCCCATGTACTCGTTGAACACATTGAACAGGCAGTCCCCGCTCGCCGCGGGCAGGACGGCGTCGCGCCCGCCGATTGGGACGAAGCGGAACAGATCCCGCGCTTTCGTAAGCACCAGCGCCGGGATGACCTCGTAATCCGGCCCGAAGACGATCTCGAGATACGGACAGTATTTCGCCGCCTGCTCGACCTCCTCAGGCTCGATCTTATCCTTCATTTTGAACTCCAGCGAGAAGACGCGGTCTTCCGTTACGACCAGCACGTCCGCGTAGATGCGCACATGCTTTGCCCGCTTCAGCCGAAGTTCGAAAGCGATCTCCCAGTCGTCCGTCCGCGCTTCGGTCATCTCCGAAAGATCGGAAAAAAGGGAAAGCATCTGCTCACGGCAGTCGCGGAAAGAATGCACAAGTCCGCGCGTGTCGTTCAGGCTGCGCCCGATGCGCTCGCAGCCCTGCGTAAGCCGTGCAAGCCATTCTTCCTCCGAAAGCGTCCGGAACTCGCCGACAAGGCTGTAAAAGCCCGCATATTCGGACAGTCCGGCGTGCGGTCTTGTCTGCCGCAGGATCCCGTGCCATCGATACTGCCCGTCCTGCCAGCAAAGCTCATGCAGAAGCGGCGAGGAATATAAAACGCGGTTGACCGCCGTCCGATCCGCGCCGAGCTGCGCGGCAATCTCCCGCGCGCGCAGTCCGCCGCTTCGGCAGACAAGCGCGCAGACCGCCCGCTCGAGTTCCTTCGGCCCGGTTTTCATCCGTCCCGCCTCCTTTTCCTGTATTTTAGCATCCTGCCTGCAAATATGCAAGGAATAAGCTTGACAAATCCATGTTTATGCGGGAAGATAATAGAAAAAACAAAGGAGCGTCTTGTTCATGAAAAAAGCGAAAGTGATCCTTGACCGCGATTTTGTCATCTCCGAGATCAGTGAAAACGTCTTCTCTTCCTTTGTCGAGCCGCTCGGCCGCTGCATCTACGGCGGTCTGTACGAGCCGGGGCATCCGACCGCGGACGAGGACGGTTTCCGGCAGGATGTGCTGGAGAAGACCCGCGCGCTGCATCTGACGATGAACCGCTTCCCGGGCGGCAACTTCACCTCCACCTATCGCTGGGAGGACGGCATCGGCCCGAAGGCGCTTCGCCCGCGCCGCGCAGAGGTCGCATGGCAGTGCATCGAGCCGAATCAGTTCGGGCTCGACGAATTCGCAAAATGGTCGAAGAAAAACGGCTCCGACGTCATGATGACCGTCAACCTAGCCACGCGCGGCGTGCTTGAGGCGATGGACTGCGTCGAATACTGCAATCTTCCCGGCGGTACCTACTGGTCCGATAAGCGCATCGAAAACGGGTTCCGCGAGCCGCTCGGCTATAAATACTGGTGTCTTTCCAATGAGATCGACGGCGTCTGGCAGGTCGGACAAAAGCCCGCACGCGAGTACGCGCTGCTTGCCCGCGAAGCCTCCAAGGCGATGAAGCTGATCGACGCAGACATCAAGACCGTACTCGCCGGCTCTTCCTCGCCCGGGCAGTCCACATTCCCGGCCTTCGACCTCGAAGCGCTGGATATCGCCTTCGAACAGATCGATTATCTGTCCGTGCATCACTATATCGGCAATTCCGAAAACGACAGTCCGACCTTCCTGGCAAGGCCGCTGATCACCGACAAATTCCTCGAGGACACCGCCGCGGTGATCCGCGCGATCCGCGCCAAACACCGCAGCGCGCATGAGGTCTATATCTCCTTCGACGAATTCAACACCTGGCACAGCGTCGCGGAGGAGGCCCGCTTCCGGGAGAAATGGCGCACCGCTCCCGCGCTCCTCGAAGACGTCTACACCGCGGAAGACGCGCTCGCGCTGGGCGGCATGCTGCTTTCCGTCCTGCGTCACGCCGACGTCGTAAAGATCGCCTGCGTATCCGAGCTGTGCAACTGCATCTCCCACCTGCGCACGCGCGACGGCGGCGGATGCTGGGTGCTGCCGCCCTACTATGCGTTCAAGCATTACTGCGATTACGGACGCGGCACCGCGCTTCAGACGAAGGTCATTTCCGACAGCTACAGCTGCGCGCGTTTCCCCGAAGTCGCGTGTCTCGACGCGCAGGTCGTATGCGGCAGGGACGCAAGCGTCACGCTGTTCGCCATCAACCGCTCCCTCGACGACACGCTCGCGCTCGACGCCGTGCTGCACGGCTTTGCGGATCTTCGCGTGGAAAAGCATATCGTACTGACCGCCGACGATCCCAAGGCCACGAATACGGAGTTTGATCCCGACCATGTCGTCCCCCGTGAGAACGGGAACGCCGTTATGGAAGACGGAAAGCTCCATGCAGAACTTGAAAAGATGTCGTGGAATGTGATCCGTCTCGTCAAGTGAGCTCCGATCGTATTTCGCCGCCTGCCGGACCTGCCGGCAGGCGGCGTTTATCTGTCAGGATAATTCTCCCGCGTGGAACATCACGGCCGTGACGGCGCTGATGGCCGCGGTCTCGCAGCGCAGGATACGCGCGCCGAGATGCGCGGTATGGAAGCCCGCTTCGGCGGCGGTCTGCGCCTCCTTCTCGGAGAAGCCGCCCTCCGGCCCGATCACGAGCGCGGCCGAGCGGTATGCGCCCGCATCCAGAAGCGTTTTCAGCGGGATCCCGCCGCTTTCATAGAAGAAAAGCGGCATATCGCAGTCCTTTGTCCGCTCGAGCATCTCCGCAAAAGAGAACAGGCCTTCGACCTCGGGGATGCGTCCGCGCAGGCTTTGTCCCGCAGCCTCGCGCGCGATTTTTTGGAGCCTGGTCAGACGCCTGGCAAAGGCGCGCGGATCGGGATCCGGCACGCAGAAGCCGGAGCGGAACACGCACACGCGCGACGCGCCGAGCTCCACCGCCTTCTGTACAACGAGCTCGAGCTTGTCCGATTTCGGCAGCGCCATACACAGCGTAAGCGAAAGCACCGGCTCCCCCGGACAGGGCATGCCGGATACGATCTTCGCCTCCACGATATCCGGCGAGACGGACAGGAGCGTGCAGACGTAGTCCGTGCCTTCGCCGTCGCAGACGGTCAGCGCGTCGCCTTTGCGCATGCGCAGGGTCTTTGCGATATGCGCGGCGTCCTCCCCGGACAGGATTATGCTGTCTCCCGTGATCCCGGACGGACTGACAAAGAATTTCGGCATGGCGAATCCTCCCGATTTGTGCATCTTTCATGCTCCATTATAGCAGCATCGCGCTTTTTCGTCAATAAAGCGCCTTGTTTCCCGAAAAAAAGCGTGTTAAAATCAGATACAAACCCACTGGCAGGAGTATTTTCATGGATCTTTATGATGCCAATACAGAATATAAAAACGCCTTGAAAGCCGGACAGCGGGAATACAGGACGCTGACGGCGAAGGGGCTCGATCCCCACCCGCAGATCCTCGAAAAGCTGATCGAGAACGTGTCTGCGCTGCCGGTGCAGACCATCGGCATTCGGGAGATCCCGATCGAGCGCATCGTCGGCGTGAAGACCGAAGGGCGCATCACGGCTTTTTCCGCGTCCTTCATGCCGCTTTTGGAGCCCGGCACCGAATTTGCATCGAAATGGATCAGCCTGTGCGCCGACCATCTCTCCGATACCGGCATCCGCGACCCGATCGAGTGCTATGAGTACCTCGGCGATTTCTATGTGCAGGAGGGCAACAAACGATTGAGCGTTCTGCGCCACTTCGGCGCGCCGAGCATCATGGCCTCCATCAAGCGCATCCTGCCGCCGCAGTCGGATGAGCCGCGCATCAAGGCATACTACGAATTTCTGGATTTCTACAAGCTCACCGAGCTGTATCTGATCCAGTACCGCAAACCCGGCGACTACGCTAAGCTTCTCGCGCTGCTCGGAAAAAAACCGGACGAGGTGTGGACCGAGCAGGAAAGAAGCAGCTTTCAGGCCTATTTCCACTATTTTCAGAAGGCATTCAACGAACTGGATTCGCAGCAGGACGCCGACATGCACCCGGAGGATGCGCTGCTCCTGTGGCTGAGCATCCACCGCTTTGAGACCATCGGCACGCTGTCCGCCGCCGAACTTAAAAAATCCCTTTCCGAGCTCTGGGACGACGTGCGCGTCGGCGCGCCCGTTCAGGTGACGGAAATGCCGGAGGCCGGAAAAAAAGGCCTGATCGAATCCATCATCAGCCCGGACAAGCTGCATATCCAGGTCGCATTCGTCCATCAGCGCGACGTGGAGATCAGCCCGTGGACGAAAGCCCACGAGCAGGCGCGCGAATACCTCGGCGTCGTTCTGGGCGACCGCGTCAGCACGAAGAGCTATTTCAATGCCGACACCGTAGAATCCGCGCTTTCGCAGATCGAGCAGGCCGTGCTCGACGGTGCGGAGGTCGTATTCACGACGACGCCGTCTCTCCTGCGTCCTACGCTGAAGCTTGCCGTGCAGTATCCGAAGGTGCGCTTCTTCAACTGCTCTGCCGACGTCCCCTTCTCCAGCGTGCACGGCTATTACTGCCGCGCCTATGAGGGCAAATTCATCACCGGCGCGATCGCCGGCGCGATGACGAAGGGCGACGAGATCGGCTATATCGCATCCTACCCCATCCTCGGCGTACCCGCGTCGATCAACGCGTTCGCGCTCGGTGCGCAGATGACCAATCCGCGCGCGCGCGTGATCCTGCGCTGGTCGTGCGTGGCGGGCGATCCGCTGCAGGATTTCCTGCAGCAGGGCATCACCGTGATCTCCAACCGCGATGTGCCGATGCCGGAGGCAAAATACCTGCAGTACGGCGCGTTCGGCACCTTCCAGGTCGAAGACGGGGGCGCGTTCACCCCGCTCGGCTCCCCGTTCTGGCTCTGGGGCAGCTTCTACGAGCGCGCGATCCGCGGGATCCTTGCAGGCACGATCGACCGCCCGAGCAGCGACCCCGAAGCCATCAATTACTGGCTGGGCATGGACAGCGGCGCCGTGGACGTCGCGCTTGCCGACGCGCTGCCCGACGGCGTGCGCTTTTTGGCGCATGAGCTCAAGCGCGGCCTGCAGCGCGGCGAGCTCGATCCCTTCCTGCGGCCGATCCGCGCGCAGGACGGCGAAACGAAAAACGACGGCTCTCAGGTGTTCAGCGCCGATGAGATCCTGCACATGGACTGGCTCGGCGAGAACGTCGTCGGCTCCATCCCCCAGTTTGACGAACTGCTTCCCATTTCCCAGGGGCTCGTGCGCGAGCTCGGCGTCTACAAGGACGACATTCCACCGGAAACGGAGAACGGAAAGCTATGAGGATCCTGGCTGTATCCGATGAAGAAAACCGCGGCTTGTGGGACCACTTCACGCCCGACAAGCTCGACGGCATAGACCTGATCATCTCCTGCGGCGACCTGAAGGCGGAATACCTGTCGTTTCTGGTCACCATGGGCCATGTCCCGGTGCTTTACGTCCACGGCAACCACGACGAAGGCTATAAAAAGTATCCGCCGGAGGGCTGCGACTGCATAGACGACCATCTGGTCGTCTACAACGGCGTGCGCATCCTCGGGCTCGGCGGCTGCCGCTGGTACCATCCGGGCGATTTCCAGTATACCGAGGCGCAGATGCGCCGCCGCATCGCGCGCGTGCGCTACGCGCTGCGGAAGGCGGGCGGCGTCGATCTCGTCGTCACGCACGCGCCGCCTCGCGGCCTCGGCGACGGACGCGACAACGCGCATATCGGCTTCGACGCGCTGCTGCCGCTGTTGGACAGGTACCATCCCGCCTATCTTCTCCACGGCCACATGCACCAGAACTACGATCCGCATTACCGGCGCGAGCATCAGTACGGCGATACGCGCATCATCAACGTCTCCGACCGTTTTGTCCTCGACCTGCCGGAAAAAGATTTCGATCCCCGCGAAAAAGGGCAGCTCGTATACAAGACAAGACAGAAAAAGGATCGGGACGATCTGTATTTTTCCATATCGAATGAAAAACCGCTGGACTGAGTCCGGCGGTTTTTTCGTTTATGGTTTCGCTTATGGCTTCGCCTACGCGATGTTCCCGGGCTGCAGCACGACGCCGTAGCCGCCCGCGATCGCGCGGCGCATCAGGATGACGTCGGTCGTGTTGATCTGCCCGTTGCCGTCCACGTCCGCGGCGTTTTCGTTGATCTGCACATCATAGCCTCCGGCTATGTACCGTCTGACCAGGATCACGTCGGTCGTGTTGACCTGCCCGTTCTTATCCACGTCGCCGGGGATGTATTTCTCTACACCGTTATAGTGGATCTCGGTGTCTTTGAGAAGCTCTGCATTGCCGGCTTTTATCGTGATCTCTCCCCATTGCGTTTTCGTTCCGGCATATTCCACCACAGAAAGGCTTTCACAGCCGCTGAATGCATAATTCCAGATCGTTTTTACGCTTTCGGGGATCGCCACGCTCGTCAGGCTGCTGCAGTTATAGAACGCATAGGTCCCGATACTCGTCACACCCTCCGGGATCGTGACGGCATCAAGCTTTGTACAGTATTCAAAGGCATGGGTACCGATACTTGTCACGCTCTCCGGGATCACAATGCTTTCAAGGTTTGAACAGGCGCTGAAAGCACACGCTCCGATACTTGTTACGCCGTTTTCGATCACAATGGATCGGATATTGGTTATAAGATAGTCCCAAGGCATCTCATGTATGTATGCAGACCAATCGCAATGCCAGTCTGCCATTTTCCCCTTGCCGGAGATCGTGAGCAGACCGTTATCCTCCAGCGTCCATGTCAAATGATCGCCGCATGTGCCGCGGAATATGACCTCGTCGGTAAAGCCGTGATAGTGAACCACGGCGTCCGAGAGCGGCGCATTGTCCTCTTTTTTCGCAAGCGCGGCCCACTGTTCCTCCGATCCCGCATAATATACGTTTTTCAAAGCCGCGCAGGCAGAAAAGGCCGAGACGCCGATGCTTGTCATACTGACCGGGATCGATGCGCCCGTAAGAGCGCTGCAATCCCGGAATGCATTCGACCCGACGTTTGTCACGCCCTCTTCAATCGTCACCTTTTGGATCTGATCGCTGTATGCATTCCATGGAACGGACGAAAAATCGCTCCAATCCGGCATTTTCCCTTTTCCGGAGATCACGAGCTCGCTCTCGTCCGTCAGTACCCATGTGAAACCGTCGCCGAATTCACCTTCAGCGACGCCTGCGCCTGTTTTTCCGTTATAGTGAACCGTCGCCGGTACAAGCTGGGGATTATTTCTATCAATGGAGATCGCGCCCCACTGCGCCTTCGAGCCGGCATAATAAATATCCGTCAGAGGTATGTTTGTGTAAAAAGCACCGATGCCTATGCTCGTTACGCTTTTCGGGATCGTAACGGAAGTAAGATTTTCGCAGTACGAAAACGCATAGAATCCGATGTTCGTGACGCCTTCTTCGATGACGACAGTTCGGATCTTTCCGATAAATCTGGCCCAGGGCGTATCGCAGTACTCAATATCGGCATGCCAGTTCAGCATCTTTCCCGTTCCGGAGATCGTGAGTATCCGATCGCTTGACAGCGTCCATGTCAGGGACTCGCCGCAGGTACCGGTTCCGATGATCACCGGGGTCATATTGCCGTTATAATGGATCACCGCGTTCGAGAGCGCGTCGTTTTCAGTATCGACCTGGATCGCGTTCCACTGTTCCTTCGAACCGGAGAAGAAGACATTGATCAAAAGCCGGCATCCTTTGAAGGCCCCGGACGCTATGAGCGTTACACTTTCCGGGATCGTGACGTCTGTGAGGTCATAACAGTTTTGAAAAGTATAGCCTGCAATGCTCGTCACCCCCTCCGGGATCACAATGGCTTCAAGTATTGTACAGCCGGAAAAAGCCTGAAGGCCGATGTTCTTCAAGGTTTTTGGGAGCGTGATCGCGGTAAGCTTTGAACATCTTTCAAACGCATTCCACCCGATCGTCGTCACACCTTCCGGGATCACGATTTCCGTCAAGCCTGCACAATTTGCGAAAGCAGAGCGCCCTATACTTGTCACGCTTCCGGGGATCCTGACGCCGGTAAGCTTAGAGCAGCTGCAGAAAGCATAATCTCCTATGCTTGTTACACCGTCTTCGATCACGACCGTCTTTATCGTTCCTCTGTTTGCGTACCACGGTCCATATACGTTCTGCACCCAGTCCGACATATCCCCGGTACCGGAGATCGTAAGCGTACCGTCGTCTGTCAGCGTCCATGTTACGTTGTCGCCGCAGACGCCGCCCGTGACAACTTCTGCAGCGCCAGCCGAAAAGACGCCCGCAAACACTGCAAGCACCATCATGAAAGTCAGCGCAAGCGTAAGGATCCTTCTCGTCATATCTTTATCCCCCAATGATCCGGATTGCGGAACCCATGGTTTCTATTTCATTATAGCACATGTTTTTCGTTCTTTGAAGAGTTAGGAAGAATTTACATGAAAACCCGCGCGCCGTACCGAAAGATACGGCGCGCGGGTTCGATTATTTTTCCTGATCTGCCTTATTTCAGCTTGAGCATCGGGTGGTCCTTGCCGAAGAGCGTATCCCAGTCCGCGACCATATCCGCGACGGTGAGGCCGATATCGCCGATGGCCTTGCGGTCCTCTGCGCTCATCTGCCAATCGAGCGCGCCGAGGTTCTCCATATACTCCGTACGCGTGCAGGCGCCGACGATGGCCGTCGTGATGCCCGGCGTATTGAAGACCCAGTTGATGGCGGTCTGGACCAGAGTCTTTTCGTACTTCGCGCCGATGGCGGCGATCTTCTTCGCAGCCTCGACCGCGACCGGATAGACCTCGTCCGAGAACAGCGGGATGACGTTATTGCGCTGATCGCCCTCGTCGAGCACCTTGTCATTCAGGAAACGGCTCGACAGGATGCCCTGACCGATGGAGCTGTAGGTCATGATGCCGATGTTGTTCTCGATGCAGAAAGGCAGGATGTCCTTCTCGAGCTGATGACGCCAGAACAGGCTGTAGCACGGCTGGATGACGTCGACCTGCGCGGCCTTGACGGCGCGTTCGAGGTGGCGCAGCGTGTAGTTCGATACGCCGATCGCGCGGATCTTGCCTTCCTCCTTCAGCTTCGTCAGCATCTCCATATTCTCCTCGATCTCGACGTCCGGGTTCGGCCAGTGGACGAGGAAAACATCGATATAGTCCGTGTCAAGGCGCTTCATGCACTCCTCCACGGTCTGGCGCGCGTTCTCTTTCTTCAGCATGCCCGCGACCTGCTTGGTGGAGATGACGATCTTTTCGCGGTCATAGCCCTTGATGGCTTTGCCGATCAGTTCCTCGGCGTGGCCGTGGCCGTAGAAGACCGCGGAATCGACAAAGTTGATACCCGCGTCGAAGGCGCAGCGCATCATGTCGATATAGCTCTGGTCGGGTTTCGCAATGCCCCACTCTTTTCCGCCGCCGGCTTCCCAGCTTCCGACGGTGATGGGCGTGACCTTGATGCCGGATTTTCCGAGTGTTCTGTACTCCATATCCATCCTCCTTGATCGACTGCCGCTTTCGCGCGGCTTTTTCTATGTATCCAGTTTAGACCCGCGGACGGGATTTGTCAATTCGGATTCCATACAAATTATCCGGTTTACGCGCGGCCTCGGCCGTGGTATAATGGTAGAGCACAGACGTCGACACCTTGCAACGTATCGTTGTATTTCCATGTTCAACGAAAAGTTGTTTGACATTTGTTTCGATATCTGCTAAAATTCAAGCAAATCTCAGAAAAGGAGCAGCCTATGAAAGCAAAATTCTCCTCCTATCTTACGCTGCTTGCGCCGAAAATGCAGGAGCTGGTCGATCTGCTGGGAAAAGAATACGACTATGTCAGCATTCTTTCCACCGATTCGGTCGGCTTTTCCCTGAATATTTCCCAGCGCAGCAAAAGCGTGACGAATCATAACATGACCACGGAGCGCGGCAACGTCGTGCGCGTATACAAGGACGGCCTGTACAGCGAATACGCCTTCAACAGCACGGACGGCAGCGCCGCCGACTGTGCGAAAGCGATCCGCGCCGAACTAGACCGGCAGTTCGCCGTTCTGAAACGGACCGGGACGGCGGTATACGATACCGGCGTGCTCTCCGACGAGCCGTGCACCCTCTTTGTGGAAAAAGAGGCTGAGATCCTCCCCGAAGAGGCCGATATGGGCGCTCTGGTCGGGACCTTCTCCGCCCTGTCCGACGAAGGCATGAAGACCATCCCCGCCGCGCTCGACTGTATCATCCAGGCGTCAAGCACGCATATCTCCAAGATGTTCCTGACGAAGAACCGCGACCTGCGGCAGAGCTACGTCTATACCGAAGGCGTCGTCGCGGCGTATGCCCCCTCGCCGGCAGGCGAGATCAAGATGATCTACGAAGGCGTTTCCGGCTGCTGCGGGCCCGAGGTCCTCGAAGGCCTGAAGGAAAAGCTCGCCAAGGCGCCGAAAAACATGCAGGACATGCTTGCCTCCGAAAAGATCGTCCCCGGCGAGTATGACATCATCTCCGATCCGGGTATCTCCGGGCTGATCGCGCACGAGGCCTTCGGCCACGGCGTGGAGATGGATATGTTCGTCAAATGCCGCGCGCTCGGCGCGGACTATATCGGAAAGCGCGTCGGCTCCGACCTCGTCACGATGCACGAGGGCGCGCTGTGTGAAGAAAGCGTCACCGCCTACGCCTTCGACGACGAAGGCACGCTCGCGGGCGACGTGATCGAGATCGACCACGGCATCCTGAAAGCCGGTATCTGCGACAGCCTCAGCGCCCTGCGCCTCGGCACGGTCCCGACCGGCAACGGCAAGCGCGAGAACTACGCGCACAAGGTCTATACCCGCATGACCAATACGGTCTTCGATTCCGGCACCGATTCGCTCGAGGACATGATCGCCTCCATAGAGCACGGGTATCTGCTCTCCAATACGGAAAGCGGCATGGAGGATCCGAAGCACTGGG
>JAEEGL012336835.1_pt1 | contig 14649 bp, 13 predicted proteins | sample 9134231 | NCBI WGS metagenome assembly JAEEGL01 (sample SAMN16246548, study PRJNA631951) | gut metagenome | biome: gut microbiome; feature: rumen; material: fiber-attached | host: Bos | place: Iran: Karaj | collected 2018-10 | reverse complement strand
AGACCTTCTTCGACACCGGCTGCGCCCTGTTCAAGGGCCTGCCCGCGCAGAGCGTCACCTGGATGAGCCACGGGGACTACATGGCCCGGATCCCGGCGGGCTTCCGGCTGGCCGCCCACAGTGCCGCCTGCCCCACGGCGGCGATCTGCGACGAGAAGCGGCGCTTCTACGGGGTGCAGTTTCACCCGGAGGTGAACCACACCGCGTACGGCAGCCGGATGCTGCGGAATTTCCTCTATGAGATCTGCGGCGCGGCGGGAGAATGGACCATGGCCGGCTACCGGGAACAGGCCGTGGCCGCGCTCCGGGAGAAGGTGGGCGGCGGCCAGGCCCTGCTGGCCCTCTCCGGCGGGGTGGACTCCTCCGTGGCGGCGGCGCTCATGGCCGAGGCCATCGGGGAGCGCCTGAGCTGCGTCTTCGTGGATCACGGCCTGCTGCGCAAGGACGAGGGGGATCAGGTAGAGGCCGCCTTTGCCGGGCGGGCCATGCACTTTCACCGCATCGACGCCGGCGCGCGCTTTCTTGCCAGGCTTGCCGGCGTGACCGACCCGGAGACAAAGCGCAAGATCATCGGCGAGGAGTTCATCCGGGTCTTCGAGGAGGCCGGGCGGGAGATCGGCGCCGTGGACTATCTGGTGCAGGGCACCATCTACCCGGACGTGATCGAGTCCGGCAAGGGCCCCGCCGCCGTCATCAAGAGCCACCACAATGTGGGCGGCCTGCCGGCGCACGTGGCCTTCCGGGAGATCCTGGAGCCCCTGCGCCTGCTCTTCAAGGACGAGGTGCGGCAGCTGGGTCGGGAGCTGGGCCTGCCGGAGGAGCTGGTGTCCCGCCAGCCCTTCCCCGGGCCGGGTCTGGCCATCCGCGTCATCGGGGAGGTCACGGAGGAGAAGCTCCAGATCCTGCGGGAGGCGGACGCCATTTTCCGCCAGGAGATCGCCGCGGCGGGCCTGGCCGGGAGCTGCAGCCAGTATTTTGCCGCCCTGACCAATCTGCGCTCCGTGGGCGTCATGGGGGACGGCCGCAGCTACGACTGGGCCGTGGCCCTGCGCAGCGTCCAGACCGGGGACTTCATGACCGCGGACTGGTCGCGCCTGCCCTACGAGCTGCTGGATCGGGTGTCCGTGCGCATCGTCAACGAGGTGCGGGGCGTGAACCGGGTGCTCTACGACATCACCGCCAAGCCCCCCGCCACCGTGGAATACGAGTGAGCCGCTGTCCCGCGCAGTCCGATCCCGATCATCGGCTCCGCAGAACAGCACGGCCCTTATTCCCGTACAGAACGGAAGAATCCACCGCAAGGCGGGAGATGAAGCCGACCGGCAGCTTCCGGCAGCGCCCTTCCGCTTGGAAAACCAACTCACACAAAAACGCGGGCATCCGGGAAGCGATGAAGTCATCGCTTCCCGGATGCCCGTTTGTGCAGCATCAGGCGCTGTGATCGTCAGTTGTTTTGTCCGTAGTAAGCGTTCTTGCCGTGCTTGCGCAGGTAGTGCTTGTCCAACAGGCTCTGCTGCATGGGACTCAGCTCCGGGTTGAGCAGCATGGCGTGCCAGTCCATAAAGGCCACTTCCTCCATCACCACGGCGTTGTGCACCGCGTTCATGGCGTCCGTCCCCCAGGCGAAGGGGCCGTGGGAATACACCAGCACACCGGGGACGGCAGCGGGATCCAGATCGGCAAAGGTCTCCACGATGACCTTGCCGGTTTCCTTTTCATAGGCGCCGCGGATCTCCGCGTCGGTCATGGGCCGTGTACAGGGAATGGCGCCGTAGAAATAATCCGCCTGTGTGGTACCCAGGGCCGGGATCGGCCGGCCCGCCTGGGCAAAGGTGGTCGCCCAACGGGAGTGGGTGTGGACGATGCCGCCGCAGTCGGGGTCCCCCTCCAGTGCCTTGCGGAAGAGCCGGGTGAAGAGCTCGCCCTTGTTCACTTCCTGACCCATCAGGCCGCAGAATTCGGAGAAGAGATTCACCCAGGCGTTGATGTCGCTGGTGCAGATGTTGCAGTGCACCATGGCCACCGGCGGATCGCCGGGATCTTCAAGGACGACGATCTGCAGGGGATGCAGCGTTTTTCCGGGTATCTGGACGCCATACAGGATCTGGATCTGCCCCTGGAAGACGCGCAGATCCTCTGGTACAGCACCGAGGAGAAGGAGCGTTTTCTGAAGGACGGCTTCGCGGAGGAGCAGATGGCAAGGCTCGTGCGTTCCTGCAGCGCCGTCGTATGCTACAACGACGAGATCGCCGCCCGGGTGATCTCTTACCTGAACAGGAAGGGGCTCTCCGTTCCGGGTGACATGGCCGTGGTCAGTTTCGACAACAGTCAGTACAGCGAGCTGTCCATCCCCCGCATCACTTCGCTCTCCCACGGCCCCTACAATGTGGGGCGCATGGCCGCCGAGCTGCTCTTCCGGCACCTGCGGGGCGAGGACTGCTCCCCCGCTCTGGCGCCCTGGTTTCTGGCGGAGAAGGAGAGCAGTTGAAAACAGCGTCCGCGCTTGCCGCGAAGCATTACAGATCTGCGGCTTTCCCCTCTTCGGCTTCATTCAGGGCGCCTGCGGCGTCTCCTCTGTTTTCCGCGATCCCTCCCGCTGTTCCCCGCAGGAATAGCGAGAGGGGTCGTTTTTGTCTCTTCCTCTGCGCATTTGGCAGATCGCAGCGCTCTGTCCGCAGAGCAAATCGAGAAGAGCGGATAGACCTCCCTTCCCTTTTCCGTCCGTTGGGAACAAGCCGCTCTGCCGACGGCGAACCCCGGCGCTTTGATCGGCCCTGTTGTCAGGGCTTCTGCTTCCGGCCCGCAGCCCTCCCCGGGCGAAATAACGCATATATGACAAAACAGACGTGCTGTTTTGCCATATATGCGTTAGCGTTATATAGAACATTCCAGAAATCCAGGATCTGCGGAAGCCCGCGGGGGATCAAGCGCAGAAAGCGTTCCGTTTCTCAGAAGATGGCGTCAACAAGGCGCTTGGCGTACTCCGACTGCGGATTCAGGATGACCTCGTCGGGCAGGCCGTTTTCCACGATCCTGCCGTCGTATAGGACGATGACCTGATCGCAGAACTGCTGCACCAGCGCCAGATTGTGACAGATGAAGAGATAAGCGAGCTTCTTTTCCTTCTGGAGCTGCTGCAGGAGCTCCACGATCTGCTTCTGCACGGTCACATCCAGGGCGGAGGTGGCCTCGTCGAAGATGAGGACCTGCGGGTCGTTCATCAGCGCCCGCGCGATGGCCGCCCGCTGACACTGGCCGCCGGAGACCTGGTGCGGGTAGCGCTCGAGGAACTCGCCGGACAGGCCGCACTGCGCAAGCAGGGCGCGGGCCTTCGCCTCCCGCTCCGCCTTCGGCACGCCCTTGTTGCGCAGACTCTCGCAGATGCCGTCGCCCAGCGTGCGGCGGGGATCAAAGGAACCCGTCGGCGTCTGAAAGACCATCTGGATCTTGGCGTAGACCGGGATCAGGGCCCGCCCCTTCAGCTTGGTGATATCCTGGCCGTCGAGGATGATCTGGCCGGTGGTGGCGTCGATCTGCCGCGTGATGAGCTTGGCGATGGTGGACTTGCCGGAGCCGGATTCCCCCACGATGCCCAAAATCTCGCCGGGCAGCACCTGGAAGCTCACATGATCCACGGCAAAAAACGCATCCTTGCCGGCCAGTGAAAAGGATTTGGAAAGGTCTGTGACCTTCAGGATCGGTTCCATTTCAGGCTCTCTCCCTTCTCAGTCTGGGAACTGCGCTGAGCAGCTTCTGCGTATAGGGATCCTGCGGATTCTCCAGCACGTCCTTTGCCCTGCCGTATTCCATCACGTTCCCGTTTTGGAGCACGACAATACTGTCCGCCATAGCGGAAACCACGCCGATGTCGTGGGTCACGATGATGATCGCGGTGCCGAAGACCTCGCGGACATGGAGCATTTCCTCCACCACCTGGCGCTGCACGGCCACATCGAGGGCGGAGGTGGGCTCGTCCGCCATGAGCACGGCCGGATTCATCAGCATGGCGATGGCGATGCCCGCCCGCTGGTTCATGCCGCCGGAGAGCTCAAAGGGATAGCTGTTCCAGACCCGCTCCCCGTCCTTGAAGCGCAGCTTCTCAAAGAGCTCCATCGCCGTCCGCTTCGCCTCCGCCACGTCCACCTTCCGGTGCGCGGCCATGCTTTCGACGATCTGCTCGCCGATGGTGCGGATGGGGCTCAGGGAGGCGCCGCAATCCTGGAAGATCATGCCGATCTTCTCGCCGCAGATCTTCCGCATCTCCTTGTCGCTCAGATCCGGGAGGTTTTTCCCTTCAAACCAGATATCGCCCCTGGTGACCATGCCGCTGCCGCCCAGCAGGCCCATGGCCGCCTTGATGATGGTGGACTTGCCGGAGCCGGATTCCCCCACCAGACCGAGGATCTCGCCGGGATGCAGCTGAAAGCTCACGTCGTGGACGACGGGATTGCCGTTGAAGGAAATCTCCACATGCTGATAATCCAATAATACTGCCATAACACGTCCTCTTTCATGAAAACGAATGGTCATCGGCTCAGGACGGGATCCGCTCCCGTACTGAGCCCATAGCCATTGGGGGGCGAGGGGCGGGGATACCGCCCCTCGCTCCAGCTTGTCAAAAAAGTCCCCCAAGAGACTTTTTTGACTGCGCTTTCCCGCCGAGCATTTTGGCCGTACACAAAATGCTGTTTTCGAAAAGCCTTGCAAAACAGGGCTTTTCGAGCGGCGGATTATTGGATTCGAGGCGGGCCTTGCCCCCTCGAGCTCCCCCGCTGCTCTGTCATCTTGCGTTTCAGCGCGGTTTTTTGACTGTCTGCAGCGAGGGGCGGGGATACCGCCCCTCGCTCAAGATTTGCTGTTTTACGTTCAGTTGATATCCAGATCCGCGGTCAGCTCGTAGAAGTCGCAGGCGTGGGCCGTGAGGCCCGTGACATTGGACTGCATGATCATGCTCATGCGCAGGAAGGAGCAGAAGACGTAGGAGTTGTCGTCCAGCAGCTCCTGCTGCATTTCAACGGCGATCCTGGCGCGCTCGGCCGGATCGAAGGTGCCGCGCAGCTTTACAGCCAGCTCCTCCAAACGGTCAGAGTGATGGCCGCCGTTGTTCTTGATGGAGTCGTCCAGGCAGTAGGTGTCAAAGAAGTTCTGGGGGTCGCCCAGACCGGCGTTGACGTTGGCGCTCACCCAGATGTCCCATGCGGCAGGATCCTTGCGGATGCTGTTGTGATCCCTGGTGCAGTTGATCTGCACGTCAATACCGATCTCCTTCAGGGAAGCCTGCGCGGATTCGGCCAGCAGAGGCAGCTCCTGGCGGGAGGGATAGGTCAGCCAGCGGATCGTGAGCTTGACGCCGTCCTTCTCGCGGATGCCGTCGCCGTCGGTATCGACCCAGCCGGCGGCCTCCAGAACGGCCTTGGCCTGCTCGGGATCATAGGACACGGTCTTGACGCCCTGGCCGAAGGAGAAGCTGTCGGGGAAGGCGCCGGTGGCGGTGTAGCCGTAGCCGTTGAGCAGCACGTCGACAAAGCCCTGCTTGTTGATGCCCATGGCGATGGCCTTGCGGACGGCAGGATCCTGCATAATGGCGGAGTTGGGGTTTTCGTCGTTCAGGTTCATCATGCCCCAGAAGCAGCGGCTGGTCTGGATGCTGGTGAACTTGAAGTCGTCGTTATCAAAGAGCGGATAGCTGGCGTAGGCCATGCCGTAGGCGGCGTTGATCTCGCCGGACTGGAGGGCAAGGGCCAGGGTGTCGCCGTCGGAGATGGTGCGGACGGTGATCTCGTCGATCTTCACCTCGCCGTCCCAGTAGTTCTCGTTCTTCACCAGACTCACATGGTCGTCGGTGACGACTTCGGTGGCCACAAAGGGGCCGGTGCCGACCACGCAGCCGTTCTCGGGGATGCCCACTTCCATGTCGATGATGCAGCCGTAGGCCTCGGAGAGGTAGTTCATCAGGATGGGGTTGGGCTCGGAGGTGACGATGGTCAGCTTCTGACCCTCAGCCTCCATGGAGGCGATTTTCAGGTTGCCGGCCGCGCGCTCATGCACCTCGATCAGGTGCTCGAAGCAGGCCTTGACCGCCGCGGCGTCCACCTTCTTGCCGTTGGAGAAGCAGACATTGTCCTTGATCACGATCTCCCAGGTGGTCTCATTGATGTTGACGGCGCTCTCCGCCAGCCAGGGCTGCAGCGTGCCGTCGTCGGCGATCTTCATCAGCGTCTCGCCCACGCCGTAGCGGATGCATGGCCAGCCGGAGTAGGCCTCGTGGGGGTTGATGGTCGGTTCCTCGTTCTCGGCGTTGAAGGTGGTGTCGCCGAAGACGAAGACCTTTTTTTCGCCGTTGCCGTCCTTGCCGCCGTTGCCGCCGCAGGCGGCCAGCACGCCGACGCAGAGGCAGAGCGCGAGCAGGATTGCCAGGATCTTTTTCATCTTTTTCTCTTCCTTTCTTCGTTTTCCTCTATATGCAAAATATAGATTCCACTTTACCGCGCCCGTGAATTCTTCGGATCCATGTAGTCCCGCACGGTGTCGCCCAGAAGGTTGAAGATCACCACGGTGAGGAAGATCGCAAAGCCCGGTGAGAGCACGAGCCAGGGATAGGTCTGCAGCATGCTGCGCCCGCCGCTCATCATATTGCCCAGCTCGGCCGTGGGCGGCTGGGCGCCCAGGCCCAGGAAGCTCAGGCCAGCCAGCTCCATCATCATGGTGCCGATGTCCAGCATGGCCGTGACCAGGATCGGGCCGAGGATGTTCGGCAGGACGTGCCGCAGGATCATCTGCAGCGAGGTGCTGCCGGAAAGCCGGGCCGCCGCCACAAAGTCGCTGCTCTTCAGGGCCAGGGTCTGACTGCGCGCCACACGCGCGTATTTGGGCCAACTGATGACCGCCAGGGCCAGCACCGCGTTGCTGACGCCGCCGCCCAGCAGCGCCGCGATCGCCAAGGCGAAGACCAACCCCGGGAAGGCCAGACAGACGTCCGAAATGCGCATCACGATCGAATCGAAGGCTCCGCCGTAGTAGCCGCAGAGCGTTCCCACGGCAGTTCCGAAAATCGCGATCACCGCTACCAGCGCCAGGGTGGAAAAGATGCTGGTCCGCGCGCCCACCAGGACGCGGGAGAACATGTCGCGGCCGTATTCGTCGGTTCCCATCCAGTGTTCCGCGGAGGGGGGCTGTCTGGACAGATCCAGATCCTGCTTGTAGGGGTCATAGGGAACGATCCTGTCCGCCAGGATCGCGGCGAGCAGCAGGATCAGGGCCAGGGCCAGGAAGACGATCAGGCGGGATTTGACGGTGTTTTTTTTGATCTTTTGAACGCGAACGGTGATCGTTTCCTTCATTGCTCTATCCCTCCCAGCCGGATCCGCGGGTCGAGGAAGCGATAGCTCAGATCGGTGATCAGGTTGACCAGCACGTAAATGATGGCCATCCACATCACATAGGCCTGGATGATCGGATAGTCCCGCATATTGATCGCGTCCACCGCCATCTTGCCGACGCCGTCCCACATGAAGATGGACTCGACAATGGCCGTGCCGCCGAGCAGAGAGCCGATGGACAGGGTCAGCAGCGTGATGATCGTCACGAGCGAGGCTTTCATGACGCTTTTCATCATCGTCGTCGAGAACTTCACCCCTCTGGCCTTGGCGCCCAGCACATAATCCTTGCTCAGCTCGTCCAGCACCGTGGCGCGAACCTGGCGCAGATACTTGGCCGACATGGCGATGGCCAGCGTCAGGGCGGGCAGCGCCACGCTCTGCAGGCTCACGCCCCGGGAAATGACCGGAAACCATTTCAGCTTGATGGCGAAGAGGTACATCAGCAGCAGGGAGACGAAGAAGTTCGGCAGGGAGTTGCCGATAAAGCTGGCCGTGCGGATCACGTAGTCGGTCGCCTTGTTCTGCTTGACGGCCGACCAGATCCCCAGCGGGATCGAGATCAGCACCGTCAGCAGGATGGAAACGACCGTCAGCAGCAGCGTGGCCGGCAGCTTGGAGACAAAGGTGGAGAACACCGGTTTGTTGGAGACATAGGAGGTGCCCATGTCGCCGCGCAGCAGATTCCCCAGCCAGGTGAAATACTGCACTACAAAGGGCTTGTCCAGCCCCAGCTCCTCTTTGGCCGCGTCGATCATCTCCTGAGAGACCGTGCCGCTGGTGTTCTCCATCTTCTGTTCAACCACGTCGCTGCCCGCAATGCGCATCATGCCGTAGGACAGAAAGGTGATGGCCAGCAGGATCGGGATCAGCTGCAGCAGGCGCCTGAGCGCGTAGTGTTTCATGGTCACGCCTCACTTATCTTCAAAATAAGTGGATACAGAAAAAGCCATTTATTTGTACGCCGCGATGGTGAAGATCGGCGTGGGATTGAAAAACTCGTCGATCTCGGCGTAGATGCGCTTATACACGCCCATATCCACCATGACGCGATCGAAGCCCGCCTCCGTCAAAAGCTGCACATCCCATTGGGGGCGCGGCCCGTGATAGGCGCCAACCTCCATCGTGATCGCCTCGTTCTCCGCCTTCATGTAGTCGGGAACGAGCTTATGGGCGTGGTTTTCCGGCAGCTCGTGCTCCTCCTCGTCCTCCAGCGCGGCGCAGTAGTCGGCGTCAAAGTTGATGAGCACGCCGCCCGGCTTCAGGAGCTTGTACCACTCCCGATAGGCTTTGGCGACATGCGGCAGCGTCCAGGTCAGATTGCGCGTCACCAGCACGTCGAAGCTCTCCGGCTCAAACGCCGGCTCCTCCGCGTCCATGATCTGAAAGCGGGCGTCCAGATCCAGCACGGCCGCCATGTGCTCGGCATGCTCGATCATATCCGGCGTCAGGTCGATGCCGGTGGTCTCATGCCCCTCGGCCGCGAGGAGGCAGGCAAAAAAGCCCGTTCCGGTTCCCACGTCCAAAATGTGCAGGGGCTTTCCCTGCGGCAGATACTTCCTGAATTCCGTGAGCCAGCGCTCCCGCTTCTCGCTGTCGTATTCGCGCAGGCGCTGCGTCTCAAAGGCTTCCGCCCGATGTGACCAGTAGTGGGTCACGCGATGCTTGATTAGTTCCATATGATTGCCCTCTCTGTTTGGTCCTGGTTCCGCGCTCCCTCAAGCGCAGAAGCCTCCCCTGTCATGCACGGGAAACCATCTGCATTATATCCCCGCCCGCTCCCGTGCGGAAGCCCCGGGGGGGGATATAAAATTCAGGTTTTTGAGATGTTTTCCTGCGCAAATCCCCCCTGGGGGCTTGCCCTTCGGGGGCGCGCATGGTACTTTAATAAAAAAAGCTGCCGGAGGGCTTATGGAAGTCAAAACCGTTGCCGGGCACGAGCTGAGCCCGGGCAAAACCGTCAAGGATCATATCCACGTGGAGGGCACGGAGCTGCATGTCCCCCACGTGCTGCTCTGCGGGCGGCGGCCGGGCCCCACCGTGCTGATCACCGCGGGCATCCACAACGCGGAATACGTGGGCATCCAGGCCGCCATCGAGCTGTCCGGCGAGCTGGACATTGAGCAGCTTCGCGGGAATGTGATCCTCGTTCCCCTGGCCAACCGCTCCGGCTTTGAAAACCGCACCATGTCCCGGGTCTTCGAGGACGGGAAAAACCTCAACCGCGTCTTCCCCGGCGACCGGGAGGGCAGTGAGTCCGAGCGTCTGGCGCACATGCTGTTCGAGGTCTTCATCCGAAACGCGGACGCCTATATCGACCTGCACAGCGGCGACGGGTACGAAATGCTTGTCCCCTACTGTTATTATCTGGGCGATACGCCCGCCGAGGAAACGGCAAAACAGATGGTCGCGTGCGTCAATGTGAAATATGTCGTACGCTCCCGCTGCCGCACGGGAGGGGCCTACAACCTGGCCTCCGTCCACGGTATTCCCAGCGTGCTCATCGAGCGGGGGCAGTTGAGCCTGTTCAGCCGGGAGGAGATCGAGGCGGATAAGGCCGACGTGCGGAACATCCTGCGCCGCCTGGGCGTGCTTCCCGGAGACTGGACGGCCTATCCCAAGCAGGAGCTTTCGGAGTATAACGACGACGCGCCCTGCACCGGCTGCTGGTATCCGGAGAAGAAGCCGGGCGACCGCTTCGTAAAGGGCGAAAAGCTGGGCGAGATCCGGGACTATTTCGGAAAAAGTCTCTTTACGGAGCTTGCGCCGGCGGACGGGGTACTGCTGTATCAGACCGCGTCGCTGAATATCATCGAGAAAGGGCCGATGGTGAGCTATGGGGTGCCGAGACACGATTCTTGAAGAAAACCGGGAATACTGGACAGGCCGCGCCGCCGGCTATTCGGAGGTGAACAAGCTGGAGCTTTCCACCGCCCAGCGGCTAAAATGGAAGGACTGTCTGCGCGAGGAGCTGACGCGGCATTTCCCGGCTCGTCCCCTTGCCGAACTGCGTGTGCTGGAGGTCGGCACCGGGCCGGGCTTCTTTGCGATCCTGCTGCGGGAGCTGGGCTGCCAGGTGACGGCCGTCGACCTGACCCCCGCCATGCTCGACGAGGCAAAAGAAAACGCCGGCGAGCTCGCCGGCGAGATATGCTTTTTGGAGATGAACGCGGAGGATCTGCGTTTCGCGGACGGAAGCTTCGACGCGGTGATCAGCCGCAACCTGACCTGGAATCTCCCCCACCCCGACCGGGCCTATGCCGAGTGGGCAAGGGTGCTGCGGCCCGGCGGGCTGCTCCTGAACTTCGACGCCAACTGGTACGCCTATCTCTTCGACGAAGACGCCCAGGCGGCCTACGACCGGGATCGCGCCAACAGCGCCGAGCAGGGCGTCTGGGATCAGAACGTGGAAGCCGAGGGCGAAAACTTCGACGTGATGGAGGACATCGCCCGCCGGGTGCCGCTCTCCGGCCTTCGCCGTCCCGCCTGGGATTTGGGGCGGCTCGCCGCCCTGGGGCTGCGGGCGGAAGCCGACGCGCAGATCTGGCGGCGGGTCTGGTCGGAGGAGGAGAAGATCAGCTTCGCCTCCACGCCGATGTTTTTGGTGCGGGGACGGAAGCCGGTGTGAAGGGCGTAAAATGCCGCTTTTGGGGCCGTTTTTTCAGCGATGCCGTAAAGCGCCTCTTTTCGCCCGCCCCGTCCGCGGAATCCGCAAAGCCCGAGAAAAACTTGCCGGATGTTCTGACGGATGCTGTGAAAAAGGCCGCTCCTCGCCGGAGAAAGCTCCTCGAACTACGCGCAAAAGAAGGACGCAGGAAGAAGAATCCCTGCGTCCTTTCTGCATATGCGCTTTCAAAAGATGTCAGCGCCGGATCGACCCGGCAAAACTCGGCGGCCGAAGACGATCCGCATCTCCGGCGCCGCTTGGCAGCCGGGACTCCGCATCAGAAGATGACCACGCCGGCGCCGCGGGCCTTCACGAAGGTGGCCAGCAGCGTCACGTCGGTCATGTTCACCTTGCCGTTCTCGTCGCCGTCGATGTTCCCGGAGAAGGGCACGATGGTCACGCCGCTGCCGCGGGCCTTCACATAGGTGGACAGCAGCGTCACATCGGTCATGTTCACCTTGCCGTCCCCGTTCACGTCGCCGGGCAGACGCCAGTGGGCGTACACCGTGGTGTCTTCGTCAAAGGTGGTCTCCGCGGTCACCTGGGTGCCCTGGCCGATCTCAAACTGCGTCGCCGCGGGCTCCAGATACCAGCCCAGGAACACCCAGCCGCCCTCGCGCTCCGGCACGGGCAGCTCGCCGATGGCCTCGCCCGGGACGACCGCCGCGCTCGCGGGCTCCACGGCGCCCTCGCCCGCGTCGAAGGTCACAGTGACGGTAGTCCCCTTGAAATAGACCAGGATGAGGATGTCATAGTCCGGCATGACGAAGCTCAATTCGTCGTCATTCCACTGCAGGGAGCCGAGCTCTACCAGCTCCTTGTCGTTTTCACCCTCGCCGGTGATCTTGTAGATCTCGGTGTAATCGTAGCCGTTCTCCTCCGCGGGCGTGACCGTCAGCTTGACCGTCTCGCCGGTAGAGGGCGTCGCGGGCGCGAAGCTGGCCGTGCCCTCGCCGACCGTCGTCAGGCTGATGCTGTGCTTGACCGCGATGTAGAAGTAGCCGCCGAACTCCGCCCAGGCAGACTGATAGGTGTTTCTGAAGTAGATCGTCACAGCGCCGGCATGGGCCTGGTCCACCACGTAGTTGTTGCCGCGGGGGTACCAGGTCCAGTCGCCGCCCACGGACTCGATGACCTTGATCTCGTCGCCCGCGGCGAGAGTCGTCTCCAGCTTGTACTCGCCGTCGGTGTCCGGGTTGGGCGCGAACTGATCCGCGGGCGTGGGCGCCCAGTCGTTCACGGTGCCGACCAGGTACACGCCGTCGGTCAGATCCCATTTGAACTTCGCCGTCACGGCGGTGCCGATGCTGTCAAGCTCGGCAGAGGCGTTCCACTCATCCTCCGTGGACAGCAGCGTATCGTCGGCGTCGTACCAGCCGAGGAACTCCGCGCCCTCGTTGGGATAGGCATAGAGGATGACCCGGGAAGCGCCGCTCGCCAGGGTTTCAAAATAGCCCACGGCGCCGGGGCCTTCCGCGGTCACGCTGTCCAGGTGGAGCTTGGGGCAGGCGCTGGTGTCGATGGAGGTGAAGCGGTTGCCCGCCAGGTTCAGCACCTGCAGGTTCGCGCAGTCGCTCAGATCCAGCTCGGTCAGCGCGTTGTTCTCCGCTCTCAGCGTCGAGAGGCCCGCGCAGTTGCGCACGTTCAGGCTTTTCAGTTGGTTGTCGCTGCAGACCAGAGACCCCATCTGCGTGCAGTCGCTGACGTCCAGCTCGGTCAGCTGGTTGTCGTTGCAGAAGATGCTGCCTTCAATGCCCGAGCAGCCGCTGACGTTCAGGCTCGTCAGCTGATTGTTGTTGCATATCAGGTTGCTGAGGCTTTCGCAGTTGGAAAAATCCAGGCTCTGCACCGTGTCGTTGTACACTTCCACGTCGCCCAGCCCCGGGCAGTTCGACGCGTTCACCGCCTTGAGCCGGTTGCCGGAGAGATACAGGCCGCTGAGCTCGGTGAAGCCGCTGACGTCCAGGGTGCCGACAAGGTCTTTGTCGCTCCAGCTGATGTACATGACGTGATAGGGCGTGTCGCCAAAGGGCATAAAGACCCAGCCGTCGGCCCAGGTGGAGGGATCGTTGACGTCATATACCGTTGCCGTTTCATTTTCTTTGTCTTCCAGCTTCGTGCCGTTCTTCACGAGGTCGGCGTCCATAGTCTCGAGGAAGGCGGCGAGCTGGTTATACTCGTACTCGTCGTAGCCCTCCGGCACGGTCCAGTCCGCAAAGGCGGCGGGCAGCAGGGACGCCAGCATCAGCAGCGTCAAAACAATGCTTAGGATCCGTTTTTTCATGGGAATCAGCCTCCTGTGTTTCGATGATGATTATATGATGGCGAAAAGCTAAAAAACGCTTTTCGCCGCGCCGCTTGGCGGCGCAGCAAAACAGCGCAGCTGTTTTGCCAACTATTCATTGCAATGAGCATCGGGCGAAGGATTCGAAGAAGCATCCGATGATCATTATCCTGGGGAGAAGGGCAAAAGCGCGCGGAAACAGGCTCTCTTCGGTCTTTCCCTGCGGAAAGCCCGGCCTCCGGGAGCCCGCGTCCCAAAAAGAAAAACGCCGTTTGTCAGAAACGACAAGACGCCGCGGCGTTTCCCCCTTCTGCATCCGGCAATCTGAATATACTCTTTTTTCCGCCGGGATGTCAAGGCTTTGCAAGCTGCTTATTTGCTGAATTAAAGATGAGCCGTGTTTCAATTGCAGTTGGCGAAAAGGGCGTGAATATGTCGCAGGCGTCCGGGAATCTGCCAAACAGTTCCCGGACGCCTGTTTGAGCAAAACCAACGATTCCATGGATCGCGGGCTGCCGTTTCCACACAAGCTGAAGTCGGAAAAGTCGAAAACAGATTATATGTGTTCAAGAAAAGCGTCAGCCGCGGCCTCAGCGATCATGGATGCAGTCACTCAGCTTTTCAGCCAGATCACGCAGCGCCTCTGCTTCAATTTTGAGCACCGCTCGATCAAAAGTAAAAAACCCGTTCGTCTCGTCCTCCACGTCGGAGACCTGTGTATAGATCGCGCCGCAGAGGCCGTTCTGCGCCAGGGGGATCAGACTGGTATACAAGGCGCGAAGCGCCAGGATGTAGTCCCCTTTTGTATCGTATTTGTGGTAACCGTAGGTCTTTTCCAGATTATAGCTGTGTTCCGGCACCTTCCAGACATAGCCGCCGAACTCGGACAGAAGCTGAGGACGCTCTTCTTTGCCAAGACGGAGCTTGTCAAAATAGATATGCAGGCTGTCTACGTCGGATTTCTTCTGATGAAACCAGCCGGAGGTGCTGTCTATGAAACGGCTTGGATCCATGGCTTTCAGGCGCTCATAAGCCTCGTCGGCGCAAAACTGTCCCCAGCCCTCGTTGAAGATCGTCCACAGGCAGATACAGGGGTGATTTTGCAGGTGCCGCACGGTGGCCCGCATGCTCTCGAGGAAAATGCGGTTGGCTTCCCGGTCCCGGTTCAGGCGCTTGTCGCACCGCTTCTGAAAATGGAGGGTCGGCAGCACGGTATCCCGGACGTAGCGGTATTCGCCGTTGTTGACCATATCCTGAAAAACGATCATGCCCAGACGGTCGCAATCGTAATAGAACCGCTCCGGTTCGATCTTGATGTGCTT
>JAEEGL011471871.1_pt1 | contig 14649 bp, 12 predicted proteins | sample 9134231 | NCBI WGS metagenome assembly JAEEGL01 (sample SAMN16246548, study PRJNA631951) | gut metagenome | biome: gut microbiome; feature: rumen; material: fiber-attached | host: Bos | place: Iran: Karaj | collected 2018-10 | reverse complement strand
TCTTTTCCAGGAAAAAAAGTGCCTTATGCAGGTAGCAGGAAGCGACCAGTGGGGAAACATCACAACCGGTGTTGACCTTATTAAAAAGATGCTGGACGGTCAGGCCTACGCCTTTACAATGCCTCTTATTCTGGACGCTACAGGAAAGAAATTTGGTAAGTCAGAAGGAAACGCACTTTGGCTCGACAAGGAAAAGACTGCTCCTTATGCAATCTACCAGTACCTCATTAACTCTGATGATTCTAAGGTGCTTGAATATCTTAAGGTATTCACTTTCCTTAGCAAAGAGCAGATTGAAGATGTATATGCTCAGCACATGGCTGCCCCTGAAAAACGCATTGCACAGAAGACCCTCGCCTGGGAAATTGTAAAAGATCTCCACGGCAAGGAAGAAGCAGACAATGCAGTTCAGGTAAGCGAAAAGCTTTTTGCAGGTGACTTCAAAGGACTTGCAGTAAAAGATATTCTTACCGGAATGAAGGGTGTTCCAACCTTTAAGTTTACAGAAGATGCACCTCTTGTTGATATTCTTGTAAACAACGGAATGGCAAGCTCTAAGCGTGAAGCACGTGAGTTTATACGCAATAATGCTATCAGCGTAAACGGCGAAGTTATTAATGACGAAGCTGCGGTTATAAAAAAGGATATCGCACTGGAAGGAAAAGTTATTATCTTCCGTCGTGGAAAGAAGAAGTATTATTTAGGCGAGCTTTAACTGCGGCTGAACAGCAATCTTAAAGAACGAACTATTCCTTTTATACCGCTGCCCATTAAAACTATGCATAGAACCGGGCCTAATGGGATAATTATGAATGAAAAACGAAAAGCCCATAGACCTATGCCAAGCTTTACAATATTGCGGAGAAGCATTGTTACGAGGCTGCCTTTGTCGTATCTATAGGTGTAGCGGTATGAGTATTTGTGGTCTTCTTTCTGTTCATAATCCTGAGCATAACCATTATACCAGCCCTGAGCTTCCTGATCCTTCCGCTGCTGTGAACCAGCGCCATAGGCATTTGTAAACCAGCTCCAGAAATCCTGCCCTTCGCCAAACGGATTTTGATATGATTGTCCCTGATAATTTTGTCCCTGCTGCTGGTACTGTGCATATTCCTGGAACGGATTAAACGAACCGTTATCATACTGGCGTCGTTTATTTTCGTCTCCAAGCACATCGTAGGCGGCAGTTATCTTTTTAAACATTTCTTCTGCGGCCTTATCTCCCGGGTTTTTATCGGGATGATACTTAAATGCAAGCTTGCGGTAGGCCTTTTTAATTTCGTCAGCAGAAGCGGTTTTTGGTACACCAAGAACCTCATAAAAATCATTCATACCTTTAAAATAATATATTAACGCAAAAAAGAAAAGTTAAATTGTTGTTATTTTATTAAAACAGGCTCCCGGTCACAAAACGGTGGTCAAAAGCGCGGCTTAAGCCGCTTGACGCTGAGTGTTGCATAGGAACTATTGAATGCCGCTTACGCGGCATCAACACTCAGAGTCATTTTGCCCACCGTTTTGTTCCCTCGCGCCAAGTTTCTTTAATTAATAACACAGTTTTCATTTTCCTTTTTGTGTAAATAGATTATACTCTACCAAAAGGATGGTGATTGTATGGACATGGGAGATATTTTGGCGCAGTGGGATGATTTGAAAAAAAAGGAAAAGACAGCCGCGCGCGAAAAACAACATCAGCCGCAAGTTTCGCATAAAAAGGCTAATGCACCTACGGCGCAGGAAAAAGAACTGGCACAGGCTAAAAAAAGCAGCGGTACAGAAAAACAACCGCAAATCAATCCAATGGAATACTGGCTCAACCGCTATGGTACTGTAGATAAAGATAAAATTGCAGAACAGAGTGTAGAACGCACTAAGCAGCAGGATAGAGAATATGTGCTTAACATGAAACCAGAAGCTTTTCTTGATTTACACGGGCTGCACCAGGACGAGGCACGCATGAGGATGGATTCTTTTATTTCAGACTGTAAAAGACGTGGCTTAAGAAAGGTAATGATAATTCATGGAAAAGGAATTCATACTCACGGAACAGATCCTGTACTGGGAGAAGTTGTGCGCCGTTTTATAGAATCGGACAGGCGCTGCGGAAGCTCGGGACATCCTAAAAACAAGACAGAGGGTGGCACCGGAGCAACCTGGATTATATTAAAATAATTCCGTTTTTTAAGCACCAGCCCTCTGTTTCGCCAAAGCGGATAAAATACCAGTTACCGGAAGAAGAAAGAATCTGTACACGGTTTCCTCCGGGAATGTCGGATTTTACTGTAGCAGAAGCTTCCGGAATAGAAAGAATCTGGGTACCTGTTGTAATGCCATATTTTCTCCCACCCAGGACAGAGCAGTAAATTAATAGGATTACGGCACAAACCAGAGCTGCCCCGCAAACAATACTAAGACCATTTCTTTTTTTCCGTATCAAGATAATCAGAACAACAGTCAGCGAGGCTACAAATATGACACTCAGATAAACCCAGATTAATCTGAATTCTTTTTGCGCAGAAGGAAGCCCCAGCTGCTCTTCATATTCCATACGCTGACGGCGGGCTTTTAAAGACAGGCTTTTTCGTTCCTTAAGTCTTAGCGCAGCCAGTTTTTCTGCAAGCACCTTTGGATTTTCTGTCAAAAGTTGAGCATCCGACTGATTATTTCCGGCAGTATAATCACTTTCAAAGGCAGAACCAAAATAGTCTGCTTCTACATCGCGATTAACACTATTTGCTTTGAGCACATTCACATAAAGCTTTGGCAGGGCAACATCAACCTTATCACCATTATACGAAACTGCCGTAATATAAAAGGTTGGAAAATCCATTCTGCCCGGAACAAGGGGTGTCCATTCAAAATCACACACAGGAATCAGTTCATCTGTTATTATCTTTTCCCGCTGTTTAATTTCTGCAAAATCGTAAAGCTTTCCCTGAACAAAAAGAGAATCTTTTGGAATGTCCCAGGAAAAGCGGACAAGTTGTATGGCATACTGCAGACACACCCGGAATTTTATTTTTTGACCTGCAGTAACCGTAATATTTTTATTCCTTTCATTGCCAGACAAAATTACACACAGAGGCTGCTGCTCCTTAGGATTAATTCCGATTGTAACCGGTTCAAAATTAAGCTGCCGCCGGGAATTTTTTATTTTAACCACAAGCGGCTTGAGCTGGTAAGTTCCTGTTTTTGCAAACAAAAACCATATTTCTATTTTTGTGCCACCCTCGGATTCTACCTTACGCAGTGTTTTAAAAGAAACATTTTCGGTTTCTTCGGGCATTAAAAGCTCCAGTTGCCCCGGCATAGTATAGGGAATGGTTACTTCAAATTTGATTTCGGAGTTTACACAAAGTATCTGATCTTTTGCGGGAACTATTCTAAGCTCCCGGATTATAGCGGAGGTGAGAGTTTGAGAATACAAAGGCTGAACTGTAAAAATCAAAAGCGCAATCAGTAGTCGCTCGAAAGATTTTGCGATTGATTTGTTTCGCTGCTTTTCCATTTTTTCTGATCATTCTCCTTAATCCGTTCAAAGACGGCTTTTTCCATATTTTTAATATCCTGATTTTCTTCTACAGAAGGCACAGCCTGACTCTGGGAATGCTTTACATTTACTTCTACATTTTGAATCGAAAGCTCCAGATTGATTTTTGCATCCAGTTGAGTACTATCAGCCTCAAGGGCTTTTTTAAAATATTCTACTGCACTTTCGTAATCTTCATTTTTATGTGCAATTATTCCCGCATTATACCAGGTTCCGTATCTTATTGCCTCCGGTGCCTCATCGGAAATCAGAAAATATTTCTCCAGGGCAGCTTCATCCTCGTCAAGCATAGAATAAGCAGTTCCTAAATCATAAAGAATATAATCTGTATACCGGCTATCCTCTTTATCCTTTTCCTTTTGTTCTGCGTCATGAAAGAAATTTACAGCTTTGGAATACTGTCTGCGGGCACTTGCAAAGGTTCCTTTTAAAACCTCGGCAGTTGAATCACTACAGCCTGTAAGACAGAATACCAGCAGAATATTGACTGTAAAAACAATCGCAGCTGCACTACCCTTTTTGAGCTTTAAGCTGTCAAAATCAAATTCAGTAAAAATATAACTAAAGGCATAAAACAGTACCGCCATAAGCAGGAAAAGTTTAAAGCGTGGAACAGGCTTGGATTCATACGATACCAGCTGCTCATCTTCTGCGGACAATTGTTTCAAAAGCTTTAAGGCAGAGCCTTTTTCCAGATAGTTTACATAACTAACCTCTGCCTGAACCTTGTATATTCCGGAATTTTTTCTTGCTTCTTCAAGCGTTGCTTCTATCTGCCGGGCACGCAGGGCAGATTTTACAACAGTCTTTCCGTCTCCTGCAAAAATTTCACTTTCTGTTTCGTTTCCGAAGCCAATAATTGTTACCGAAATACCTGCTTTTATACATTCTGAAAGAGCCTGCTTCAGGTAATTATCTGTTTCTTCACCATCTGTAAATACCCAGATTTTTCCGGCATGTGCATATTGAGCCGGAAAGGTTTCCTTTGCCTTTAGAATGCCTTTTCCAATACTTGAACCAGGCACTGTCATGAGCTGTGGAGACATTACATCAAGCAGGGCTTCTATACTCACATAATCATCTGTTAAAGGTATTGCAGCAGAACCGTCTCCCTTGGCAAGTACTACAGAAGCACTTGTGCCATTCATTCTGTTTAAGAGTGCCTTTGTGTATTCAGCAGCGGCTGTAAGTCTGGTTATTCCGCCCTGACAGTCCTTTGCAAGCATACTATTTGAAATATCATAAACCAGACTTACTGCAGTTCCACTTTTTTGAACAGGCACAAGATATGTTCCCCAGTGAATATCCATATAGGCTGTAAGCAGCATGATAAAGCTTAAGGCAAGAAATGCAGAACGTACAAGAAGAATTCTTTTATAACGGAAGCTCATCATTTCCTGAAGTATTATACGTTTGATAAACCAGCCTACTACAAAAAGAATTATTGCATATAAAAGTACTTTTTTATAAAAGCTTTGCGTAACCGTGCGGTATGTATAATTCTGATTTACAGTCTCCGCCTTAATAACAGTTTCCATTGTTCTTGAAAAATCCTCTAAGGCAGAAACTTCAAAATAGCGGCCTTTTGCGGTGGTAGAAATACGGCGCAGAGAAGCAGAATTAAAACTTGAATCCAGATAGCCCGAATAATTTTTTCCGGTTAAAGGGTCTGTATACTCTATAGGAACGGTTCCTTTTGTACCTATTCCAACAGTGTAAATTGTAATTCCATTTTTATCGGCAAGAGTGGCTGCAGTTTCCGGATGAATTTCTCCTGCATTACTTTCGCCGTCAGTGAGCAGTATTATAACCTTTTTCTGAGCCTTAGAAGACATAAGATGACACACAGCAGTGCTAAGTCCGTCTCCAATAGCAGAGCCGTTTCCAAGCATACCCACAAGAATATCATTCAGACGTTCCGAAAAAGAAAGGAGATCTGAGGTTGGAGGGACTAGAACACTGGCTTCGCTTCCAAGTGCAACAAGTCCGTAGCGGCAGCCGTCATGCTCCTTTACCACCAGCCGTATTGTCTGTGCTGCAGATTCCAGCCGCGAAAGCCCTCCTACATCCTTTGCAGCCATGGAAGGAGAGGTATCAACAACAAAAACCACATCGGTTCCAAGAGAGGTATACACCTTTTCCTGACGTGTTATAACAGGATCTGCAAGGGCTGTAACAGAAGTAACAAAGCCCGCAAAAAGCACCAGTCTAGCAAACCAGGATAAAATTTTTCTTATACGTCCATTCCATACAAAGGCTTTACCGTTCCAGTCAGATAAAACCGCAGTAAAGGTGACCTTACGGAATATTTTAAGAAAGCGCAAAAGAAAAAGAAGTGGCACCAGAAGCAGAAGAAGAAAAGCTGCAGGATTTTGAAATTCAAGCATTTTTTTCTCCTTCTTCTTCAATTATATTAATTGATTGAAGCAGCTTGTTTGTAAGCTCGGTAAACTCTCCGTTTTCAAACCCTGTGGAAGACGAAAAACGGATATAATCTGTACGTACAAAAACCGAAATAATATCTTCAAAAGCTGTCTGTCTTTTTTCATCAGCCAGAGAAAGCGTTGCCTCATCAAAGGCACGACTCATTTCAGAGGTAAGGGTTTTTGTAAATGGATATTCAAGACGGTTTTCCAGATAGCTGCGCATAATTTTTTGCAAAGCAGTTGCAGACTCTTTTTGGGGTTGCAGAGCCTTGAGTGCGCGTATTGTATTTCTTTTATTTTTTTTGTAGCGGTGTTTAAGCTTAATTGTCTTGAACCAGAAAGCTACAGACTGACGCTTAATTATGAGCCTTATAAAAATAATAAGCAGAATGATAATAGCAGCAAGAGTTCCGTAAAGCTTATACACAGTACCGGGAAGCAAAAGCGGAGAAGACGGCTCTTGAAGTGTATTTACGTTATTCTGTTCTACCAGTGAAAGGATTTTTATTTCTTCAAACTTTATTGTTCCATAAAGCTCTGAACCATCACCGTTTGCGAGATATAATTCAAAATCCGGAAACTGCATTGCACCCGTGTGCCAGGGAACAAAATTTACTGTAAGATTATAGGAATTAAAACCTTCGAGCTGGAGTGATATGTCTTTTATTTCGTAAGTAGAATAATCAATTTGCGATTTGAAATTTTGTGCACTAAGACTTCCGGTTACAAGCTTTGCCTCGGAGGTAAACTGACACCTGAGCTCTGCTTTATCGCCTATATAGATGGACTTTGGAAAAATTGTCTGATGTGTCTCAAGATAAATCATTTTTTTGCCTCAAAAACAGAAGCAAGCAGCTCCAAAGGATTGTCTGATACATTCATAACATAATGTAAAATTCCATGCCGGGTACAGGTCTCCTGCCAGCGCCAGAGCATTCCTTCATTATGATTTTTCCATTCTTCCTTAAGCTTTTGTGAAGAAGAAGGAAGTACCATTTTTATATCACTTTCGGCATCTGTAAAGGTAACGGTACCTACAGCTGGAAGTGCCCTGTCAAATTCATCTGTTATACGAAAAGCAACAACATCATTTTTAAGGGCAAGTTTTATGAGGGGATTTTCCCAGTCGGAACTGCGAAAATCTGATATTACAAATATTAGGGAACGTTTGCGAAGCAGCTTGTCGGCACCAATGAGGGCACTGCCAAGCACAGAGCCCTTTGTTTTTTGTTCCGGGAGCTTATCCAGATGTGTAAGCAAAAGCATTGTTCTTTCCTTGCCAAAAGCCGGATCACACGAAAAATGAATACGTCCATCGAAAAAAACTGCACCCACAGGACAACCGTTCATTTCGGATGCAAGAGTTATAAGAGCCGCAAGGTTTGCACCCGCTTCATATTTTACAGGATTCCTTGAACCACAATCCAAAAGCATGGAAGCAGAGGTGTCTATTACAATAAAAATCTGAAGTTCATGCTCTTCTTCGAAAATCTTTACATAAGGACGGCCCATTCTTGCGGTTACGTTCCAGTCGATTGAGCGGATATCATCGCCACGAATATAGTCGCGTACTCCGGAAAATTCTATTCCCTGTCCGCGATACAATGAACGAAAATTTCCGGTTTTCATTCCTTCTGCAAGCGAACGCGCCTGAATGCGCAGAAAAGAGGCTTTTTGAACTAGGGATTCGGTGTTGATATAACCCATAAAAATACCCTTCGACAAGCTCAGGGACCGCGTTACGGTACCGGAATAAAATCTAGGATGCGGGTGATAATTTCGTCCGCAGAAATATTGTCTGCAGCAGCTTCATAAGACAGAACCAGACGATGGCGCAGAACATTAAGTGCAACGGCTTTTACATCTTCAGGAAGTACAAAATCCCGTCCTGCAAAAAGTGCACGAACTCTGGCACATTGTATCATAGCAATTCCTGCTCGCGGAGAAGCCCCAAAATGGATATAACGGGTGATATCATTTTTATGAACAGTTTTCTCTGGTGTTGCCGCAGGTCTTGTAACGGTAAGAATATTTACAATGTAATCAATAATTTTTTCATCACAGGTAATTTTTTCGGCAGCCTCGCGCATTGCTTTTATATCCGAAGCTCCAAGCACAGTTTTTACAGGAACTGCAGGTGCTTTGCCGCAGGTTTTTACAATCAGTTTTTCGTTTTCGGCAGACGGATAATTTACAACAAGCTTCATTAAAAAACGGTCGAGCTCTGCTTCCGGCAGATTGTAAGTACCTTCCTGCTCTACCGGGTTTTGAGTTGCAAGTACAAAAAATGGAGAAGGCAGCTTGTAGGTTTCTTCGCCAATTGTTACCTGTCGTTCTTCCATTGCTTCGAGCATTGCAGACTGAACTTTAGCAGGCGCACGGTTAATTTCGTCGGCAAGAATTACGTTGGCAAAAACAGGTCCCTTGCGAACGGTAAAGGTTCCTTTATTCTGTTCATAGATAAGAGTACCGGTAACATCGGCAGGCAAAAGATCGGGCGTAAACTGAATGCGTTTAAAATCCAGTCCAAGGATTTCGGCAATTGTTTTGATTGCAAGAGTTTTTGCAAGGCCCGGAACACCTTCTACAAGAACATGACCGTCTGCAATAAAGGCGGTAAGAATATCGTTAATGAGCGCGTCCTGACCAACAAGGCGTTTTGCACACTCCGCACGGCAGCGGGTAATTAAATCTACATATTTTTCCATGCCAAAATTATAGCATATTCAGATTAGTTATCAAACACCTTTTTGCGCCATTCGGTTTCGTAGTCGGAGATGGAGAGTTTTTTGTCGGAGGTAATGGAGTCGTTCAGATAAGGCTCTACTACTACGGACTTGTAGGAATCCCAGCGAGCAGGAAGCTTTTGCGGAACCTTGAGCAGTACAGCAGGCGGAAGGTTTGTCAGCAGCTGATTATAATAAATTGGCAGAATATGTTCTGTAACATCGCGCAGAGAAGAAAATCCGTCTGCAATACCAAACATTTCATTATTAAGATTCATCTCAAGTTTGCGCTCGAGCATTGCTTCCTGATTTTGAGAATCAAAGAACCAGGAAAGAAATTCTGTGGCGCCCTGCTCGTTGCGTGCTTTTTTATAGATACCCGTCATAAGGAAAGAATCTTCTATAGGAATAAAATTTTCACCACGAATCCAGCGGTAATCAATATCAAGCTCCTGCGACTTCATAATGCCAAAAAGATTGTCGCTTGTAGTGTAAGCAAGCAGCGTGCGGTTGGAAGTAACCTGGCGATAGTCCGGCATAAAAAGATATTTGTAGGCAAAATCCTGTTCTTCCTGAACTGAACCGTTGTTGTTGGTAATCCAGTCGCGGACATAATTTACGGAATTACGCAGGCGAAGATCACTCCAGACAATCTGTCCCTTTTCCTCGCGAAAATCTACGCCATAAAGCTTGGTAGTAAGATATAAAAAATCGCTGTTAGCAGAAGGAATAAATCCAATCTTACTGAACGAACCCTTTTTATTTTTTTCGTTATAGCTGTAGCCTATTGATTTTATCTGATCCAAAGTGAGCGTGTAATTTTCAGTAATAAGACTTCTGTTTGCGTTTGAAAAAATTACAGCAGGAAGATTAAAGCTTACCGGCAGCAAAAACTGAGTTTTGCGGACCTTGCCTGCTTCCAGAAGCTGTTCATAAAACATGGAAGAAGAAATTGTCTGGCGGTCAAAAAGATAATCGAGCGACTTAAACTGTTTGTTGGTTTTATCGGTACGGAGCCACGAGCCAATTACAATATCAGGAGGAAGTTCATCCTTTGCAGGCGGCAGTTCCTGGGCAGGATTTTGTTTATAAACAATTACGGCATTACTGCCAGGATGAGTACTGTTAAATAATTCTGTATACTGAGCAAATTCTGCACACGAAGTCCATATGACAATACGGGTTTGTTCTTCTTCGCGGCAGGAGGAAAAGAAAATACAAAGGGCAAGCAAAAGCCCGCCCCACAAAAGCTTTTTATTCACCAGTTACATAGCCTCAGCTACATTATATATGGCAGAATAAACTTCATCAATCTTTTCTTCATCAATGCTTGAAAAAGCAACGCGCAGGGTGTTTGCATCAATCTGAATAATACCAATTCCTTTTTCTGCAAGCAGCTTTTTGCGGATATCTTCTGCATTGCCGGTTTTTACGTTAAAGCTCATAAAGTAGCCGGAATTGAATGGCAGCGGAGTGAGCACAGAAGAGTTGTGACTGTTTACAAAAGCCCTTACTGCATCATAACGGCGCTTGAGCATGGCACGAAGCTCTTTTTTCTGTTCATCATGGGCAGAATCTGCAAGAGCATGAAGTACAAGTGCCTGGCTTGGTGTAGAAGAACAGCTTACCGAAGAACGGATAGCAGCCATAAACTTAATCTGCAGGGCTGTAATCTGCTCGTCTGTAAGGCCTTTAGAAGCAAAGGTAATAAAACCTGTACGGAAGCCCCAGGCAAAATCTTCTTTTGTAGGACCGTCGGCTTTGATTGCAAGAATATTTTCGTGCATGTCTGCAAAGTATGCAAACAAAGACTGCGGTTCAATATCGTCTTCGTAGTTAAGGCCAAAGTAAGCATCATCGCTGAGTACAAGAACCTTGGCACCACTTTCTGCAATTTCTTTTACAATACGGCAGATTTCTTTTGCTTCTGCTTTTTTATGGCTGTAGCCGCTCGGGTTCTGAGGAAAGTTGAGCAATACGCGGACAGAGCCATATTTTGCAGCATCAGCTTTCATAGCAGCTTCGAGGGCGGCGGTGTTGAAAGCATTGCCGTCAAAGCACTTAAACTGATGAAAGTCTGCTCCACGACGGGCAGAACAGATGAGTTCGTAATTATCCCAGCAAGGGTCTCCTGCAAGAAGAGGCTTATCCTGGTCAACAAAAATATCAGATACATAAGAAAGTACAGCAGTAAGTCCCGGCACCAGAATCGGAAGCGAAATATTTTTTCCGGCCAGTGACGGATTTTTTTCTATTATTTTTTCTTTCCAAACCTTGCGAAGATCCGGATTACCCGCAGTTTTTGCATAAGCTACAGTTTCGCGCGGATTAAAGCCCGGCATAGATTTTTTGTAAGAATCCAGTTCAATAGGAGTTCCACCTGCCACAGCCATACCAATTGTACCGTTTGCAAGATGAGCATCCTTTGCAGCTTCTGCACCCTGAGAAATAATTCCATTAGGAAAATAAAGACGACGTCCCATATCAGACATGAGCGCGTCAACAACCGACCCCTTAAGAGTCTCATTCAATTCAATCGCAAGTTTATTCATAACGGTTGATATTATGGTAAAAATAAGAAGGATTGTCAATAAAACGTGAATATTTATTCACAAAAAGCGTATATTTATGCAGATTATATTAAATTATGCCAGCAAGGAAAACAAATCTCCGGCTTGTGGTTGAGCACCATTTAGGATATATGGAGTTTGCATTGCGTTCTGGAGTTGTTTCTGATAGTTTTTTATGAGGGCATCGGCCTGGTCTGCAGAAATATTTTCTCCAAACTTTTTTACAGGCTCATTTTTGATTGCAGAAACGCGTTCAATAAGAGAGTTTAAGATGCGGAGCTTGCTGATTGAAACACCATTCTGGCCGGCTCCAGCTGCAACACCGGAAACATGGTCAAAATGAGAATATAAAAGTGCTGACTTGCTTACAGGAACATACATTTTTCCCGCAGCAGCCGCAATTGTAGAACTGCTATAAGAGAAATTTGAAAGTCCTGGAATAATAGAAGTCATCTTCTTTTGCCTCCAGTTTAATTATCGGGGAACCGGAGGAAAAGATAAGATTTTTTTATAAGAGTTTTAATCGCCTATATAATCATAGTTAAAGGTGATTTTAGGATCTGTGTAACCGTTAAAATAATTTTCATCGCTGGAACCTCTGAAATTTACGGTTTTAAGAGCCCTGCATTCTATAAAAGGCCATTTTGATCCATAATTTTCAGAAGAATTTCTTGCTGAACGAGGAATTATTACAGTCTCCAAAGCTGAACAACCGTAAAATGCTCCTTCTCCCATATAAAGGGAGCAGCAATTTTCTTCTATAACTACTTTTTTTAAGGCCTGACAATAAGCAAAAGCTCCGGTTACAGATATTGTGTATCTATCTTTATCGTAAGTACCTTGAATTGTTGCTACCGGTGCCAGGTCAAGATAAACTTCTGTAAGCTTTGGACACCAGGTAAATGCAAGTTTTTCAATTGTCCTTACTGTACTTGGAACCCAGACTTTAGTCATTATTTTGTTACCGGCAAAAGATTCTTCCCCAATTACGGTTACAGGCAAGCCTTCAATCATTTCCGGAATTTTTACTTCTGTCTCTTCTCCAAAATACATAGTAATTTTAATTTCGCTGTCAAATTCTATCTTTTCATACTGATAATAATCATCAGTATAACTTTTTTCTGCATAAAGGCTTGAAAAAGATATTCCCAAAGCAATTGCAAAACAAATAAGACGTATAATATTTTTTTTAGTTTTCATAATAATCTCCTGAACCTTAATACCTTAATAGATAAACGATATGATCTGATTCTTAACCATATCTTTATAATTCTTACTGATCTGCTTTTTGTGTTTTTTCTCAAGATAAATTGTTTTTATTGAATCAAGGCCATCAAACACACCTGCGCCAAAAGACTCTGCGGAAAAAATTGAAAGATAGTTTAATTTTGTACAACCGGAAAAAGCATCAGATGGAATATTGGCAGCATAAAAATGGTCTAGTCCAACAAGATTCTGGCAGCCCTTAAAATAATCACAATCAATACCTTTTGTATAGTAACTCATCTTTAAGGCTATATAAAAATCTGCCTGACGGATTTCATTTCCCATAGCAATAAGCAGCTTATGAATGTCCTCTTTTACAGACAAATCACAAGTTACGTTAAAGGAGAAATCATTTTTCTTTAAATCAGAATACTTAGGGTCAGATAATATATCATTTATATAAAGAATAACAAAAGGCATATCCTGCAAAGGCACAGACTCCATACCTTCTTTTGCAATAATATTGATTGAATTTTTTACAAATGCATATTTTTCCATTAAGATATCAACAGGCATTCCAAGACGAGCTTCCATTTCTTCTTTCTTTTTCTGCGCCTGTTTATCTGTATTGTTTTCATCTACGGCAGCCTCAAATTCTTTGAGCAAAGCCTGCTGCAATTCAAGAGGACTACCCGAAGGTATATAAACAATATTATCTTCGCTTATAGGCTTGGTTTGTCCCTTCCAGCTTAACTGCCCCACTCTTTTTGATATGTCCATTACATCGTCATAGCTGTTATAGGTTCCATCATTTATACGAGAATAAAAGGCTACAAAATCATAAGTATCTGAATAATCAATAAAAAGTTTTCCTGAAGCTTTTGTATTTTTATAACACTGATTAGAACCGGTATATTTTATATAGGTAACTCCATAGGCTGAGGCAGTACCATTGTTTTCATCTTTAATGATATTAATTGTATTTTTTCCACGTGGTTCTACCTTTATTGATAATTTATCAGGATTACAATCTTCTATTTTAATGACAAACGGAATGTATTCATCATCAGCAATATCATAAAAGCTTCTTGCATTACTAACAAATTCAGTATGATTTCTATCACTACAGGTTACAAAGCCGCTGAATTTTTTTTCATAACAAACCATATAAGTTATTGGCTTAGAAGCAAGGGTTTTTCCTTTATCATCAACCAGAGATATAACAAAATTATATCGGTCTGTATGGTTAGTCATTGCTTTAAGCAGCCAGTTATCTTTACTTACATCCTGAGCATAAGACCATGGAAAACCATTTATTTTATCTCCCCATTTCTTACTTGCTTCCATATTTTTAATTTGTGTAAGAAGACTGTCTGCAAGATTATAGTTTTCAAAACCGCTAATCTGCTTTAAATAAGGAAGGCCCGCTTTTACAGTGATGGTACCTTTTTCATAATCCTGCTCTGTCAAATCTGCAATAGAAATATTTTTATTATAATAATGCAATTCAAATTCAGGCGGGTTTTCTGCAATTTCTCTGGTTGCCTCCAGAAGCTTTGAATCCCACTCATTTCGTAACTGAATTAATTCTGAAGGACTCAACCCTTCGCTTAAATCCACAGGTTTTTCAACCTTTGCAGGCTCTGATGTTTTTTGGCTTGTTGATTTTGACTTTGCTGCAAAAACCAAACAGTTTATAGTTGTCAGCAAGACTACAGCTACAATAATTTTTTTCATTTGATGAACTCCTCTATTTTTATAAACCATGGGCAAGTATAACACTACAAGAATTTATGTGCAATCACAGGCAATTACAGGTAACAGGGCTTCCTCATTATAAATAATAATACTTATAGGTGGCTCCCAGTCACAAAATTATTGTTAAGTATTTATAAAGAAGAAACTCTCTTACAGGCAATTGCAGGGAAAATCTTGAATCATATATAAAAAAACTGTATATTTATAATAGGTATATTTTGGGTCTTTTCTGCGGGCTTTGGTTTGTTAGGAAAGACTAACATATATAAGGAGTTTTTAATGAACGTTTCTGACATTAAGCACGCCCAGATTAAAGCTTGGGTTGAAGAATGTGTTAAGAGGTGTGAACCTGACCACGGTGTTGTAGTAGACGGAACTCAGGCTGAATATGATCAACGAATGAAAAACTGCGT
>JAEEGL017277024.1_pt1 | contig 14650 bp, 13 predicted proteins | sample 9134231 | NCBI WGS metagenome assembly JAEEGL01 (sample SAMN16246548, study PRJNA631951) | gut metagenome | biome: gut microbiome; feature: rumen; material: fiber-attached | host: Bos | place: Iran: Karaj | collected 2018-10 | reverse complement strand
TCACGATATTTAGTTTTTTATGTTTGATTTGTTATTGTAAGATGTTATATTTCAGTATATTAGTTTTATTTTAAGGAGACATGCAAAGTTAATCTTTTTTTTGAAACAAAAAAGAATTTATAGTGCGGTTACGACTAATTGCGCATTTTCGAAACGAATGACTTTTACGGGAATATTTTTCTCAATAACTCCTGTTTCGGAAACAGCGTCGTAAAGCTCGTTTTCGATTTCCACTTTCCCGGCAGGGCGCATAAAAGTATGCGTTATTCCTTCCTTGCCTACCAGTTTTTGCAAGGCGATAGCATCGGCGGACACAAACCCTTCTTTATTATCTAAAGTGGTATTCAAGGCCAGACTGCCATAGCGGGTGGCAGTGGTGAATAATTTTTTACTCAACCAAAGTGATAGGAAAAAGCCAATGATGAGCGAGGTGAGTACCAATAGAAAGTTGTTTAAAATGGAGCCTTTGGGCGTGTAATGAAAATCGAAACCGATATTGAAAACCAAACTTAACACAAGAGACCCTACCATGAGTACAATGCCGCTAATGCCAAACAGACCGAATCCGGGGATGGCAAATATTTCAACCATGAGCAAACCGAATCCGATGAGGAATAACAGTATCTCCCAGTGTTCTGCCAATCCCTGCAAGTAGTGTGGGGCAAAATAGAGTAAAGCCGCTACGATGGCAAAAATGATGGGAAGACCTATCCCCGGCGACTGTAACTCCATATAGATTCCGCCAACAATAACCATAATAAGCAAACTGCTGACAATCGGGTTGATGAGGAATCCAATCAGTTTTTCCAGCCAACTTAATTGCTGATCTTCTATCGTGTAATTTTGAATATCCATCAGATGGAGAACTTCATCCGGAGAATTGGCTTCACCTTCGCAAAAATGATGGCGAATCGCCTCTTTTGTGGTGAAAGTCAGTACTTTACCTGTATCAGACACATTTTCAACATAAGTGTCAGGATCAACCATGGCTTCAGCGATGAACGGATTGCGCCCGTTTTTTTCAGCGGTTGCCCGCATCAGCGAACGCATATACGATTGGTATTTGTCGGGCATGATTTCTCCATTTTGGTTTACAACAGAAGCAGCCCCTATGGAAGCCCCCGAAGCCATATATATGCTATCACATGCTATTGAAATTAAAGCCCCCGCCGAAGCTGCGTTATTGTTGATAAAGGCAATGGTGGGAATGTGCGTATCCAATAATCGTGTTCGTATTTTGTCTGCAGAAGTTAGTTCTCCTCCGAAAGTGTTGATTTCCAGTATAATATAATCAAAATGATTCTTCTCAGCATAGTCAATGGCTAATTCCGTTTTTTGAAGTGCCGGTTTGGCAATCTCCTCATCAATGGTGAAATGGTAAACCCGCTTCTGTGCATTCGCTTCAGGTAGAAGCAAACAGATTCCTATACAGAGAAACAAACTGATAAAAAGTCTTTTCATGGGTATAAATTTTTTGCAAAATTACATAAAAATAACTTAATCTCATTGAGAGATGAAATTGGGATAAGTGAAAGTAATAGCAGAGGGTGGAACGGATAGTGTTAAAAAATTATTTATCAATGTATTTTGAATTAAAAAAAAATGTATTTTTGCACCCCGAATTTTTAAACAAATTATAAACAAAAAATCAAACAGTTATGTTGAATCAGTACGAAACCGTTTTCATTATGACTCCCGTTTTGTCTGAAGAACAGATGAAGGAAACGGTAAAAAAGTTTGAGAATTATCTTCTCAACAAAGGTGCAGAAATTATTCACCAAGAAAACTGGGGATTACGCAAATTGGAGTACCCCATCGCAAAAAAAACCTCTGGTTTTTACCATCTTTTTGAATTTAAAGCCGACGGCAGCATTATCAAAGATTTTGAATTGCAATATCGTCGTGACGAAAAGATCATGCGTTATTTAACGGTAACATTAGACAAACATGCTATTGCTTACAATGAAAAAAGACGCAATTTAAGAAAAGAAAAAGAAGCGAATAAAGAATAAGGAGGAAAATAATTATGGCACAACAATCAGACATTAAATATTTGACCCCGATAGCGGTTGATGTTAGAAAGAAAAAATATTGTCGTTTCAAAAAAAGCGGCATCAAATATATCGATTATAAAGATGGTGAATTCTTGAAAAGATTCGTTAACGAACAAGGCAGAATTTTACCAAGACGCTTAACCGGTACATCATTAAAATATCAGAAAAAAGTGGCGCAAGCAGTCAAAAGAGCCAGACATCTTGCTTTACTTCCTTTCGTAACCGATAATTTAAAATCAAATCAATAGTAGGAGGGCATATCATGGAAGTTATTTTAAAACAAGACGTTCAAAATTTAGGTTATGCCGATGACCTCGTAAAAGTAAAAGACGGCTACGCAAGAAATTACCTCATCCCTCAAGGATTGGCAATTTTGGCAACGGAACCCAATAAAAAAATGTTAGCTGAAACTTTGAAACAACGCGCTTTCAAAGCTGAAAAAATCAGAAAAGAAGCTGAATTTATGGCAGGGAAAATTGAAGGTCTTACCGTTCAAATACCTACCAAGGCTTCTGAAAAAGGAACGATTTTCGGCTCAGTAAACAATATCGCAGTAGCGAATGCACTGAAAGAGCAACATGGTATTGATATTGATCGTAAGAAAATTATTCTGAAAGAGGATCATATTAAAGAATTAGGAAATTATACCGCACAAGTTAACCTCCACAAAGAATTCAAAGTTACTATTAACTTGGAAGTTGTGGCAGAATAATTGTCGGATAACCTGTTATTAAAAAAGATTGGCAAGGAGTTTCTCTTTGCCAATCTTTTTTATTGTAAATGATTGCTTTCGCTAAAAGTCTTGTGTTTTTAAGTAATATACTGTTATTGTGATATTTACATATAAATCGTAAAATATGGGCTTGATATAGGTGGCTGAGCTTGTCGAAGCCACCTATTTTCATTTCTTCTTCTTTTCTTTGTCTTGACACAAAAAAAAGAAGCAAAAGAAAAGTCAAGGCTGTGCTGAAAAAAACTAAAAAATGACTTCATAAAGCTAAAGTTTACAAAACTCGCGCTATTCTTTTTAGCCAAAGTCGCTTTTAATCATCGGCTTGCAGCAATGAACCTCTTTATTTCAATGCGCTCGAACAGTGTAAACTTCTTAACGCTTTATTCCATCATTTTTTTGACGTTTTTTTCATCAAGGCCATCAGTTTGGCGGCGGCATGAAATTATCGTATCCAAAATGTAAAGTATTAATTATTAGTATAATAGATGACTATTTGTCTATTTTGCGTGTCAAAGGCGCCATATTTCATCCAGCGTCCCGGAGGGACGAACTCTCAATAACCTCACTCAAACGAAAGTGCAGAGTGGGGACTGGATGCGCCTCTCTGACCCAGCGTCCCAAAGGGACGCACTCCCAGTAACCTCAGACAAGGCCTCTTGAGGCCGCAGTCTAGGCAGGAATGCCGGCATACGATAACAGCGTGTCAAGGACACGCTACCTTCAGAAATAACACTCACTCATGCAATTTTTGGTTCGTTTTCCGCAATTTTTGGCTGTAAAATTGTAAAAAATGGTAAATTTGCAGCCGAAAAATGAGTATAAACGAAACCAAAAATAACAGGAAAAACCAATCAAAATAATATATTAACCATCTGAGCTTTACGCTCTTATTCTCTATCACTGAAAATTCCCCAAATTTAGAAGTACACGAGAATAAGTTTGCGAAGGTTCACGCCAATAGGCGTGAGTTGTTTCGTACTTATCAGTGTACAGTGGTATTGGGGAATACCTCAGTGATATGGTAAGCACACAAAAGGAACGGCGAGCGCCTTTTTCTTTTGGGGCTTATTGGGGTGAGGGTTTGAAGCAAAGGTATAAAACTCAAAAGAAATGCAAAGAATAGACATGATTGATCGTATTGGAAGATCATTTCATTTCAGCAATATTGAAGGTGGAGAATTTAGTTACAAACAGGTGCTTGAAAATGTAACGCAAAAACATTTCAAACTTGACATACGTTTTTATGATGGAACTTCAAAAGTTTCCGTGCTGATAGAAACAAAACAGAATTTTAAACCCAAAGACAAACAGCAACTATTTGATTATGTTGCACTTGAACAACGTTTGTCGGCACAGACAAAAATAATAGCAATTCTCGCCAACACCAACGACGACAAAATAAAAGTATGGAAAATAGCAAACGGCGATGTGGAAGAACTTGATGACCGCAAACTGAAATCGTTTGCAGAGTACGTTGACTATTTTAAGCCCAAGAATGTCAACGACAAAACAGCGGTTCTTGAGAATACATCTAAACTCAACCGCTTGCTTCACGACAATGGTATAGCCGAAAAACTTCGTAGCCAGTTTGTTGGCACCTGTCTACTTGCTTTAAAGAACGGATTGAACTACAAAGGATTAAGCACAGCACAAATAATTGCAGGAATAAAGGAAGTGTTGGGAAAACTTTTGGAAGGCAGCCTTGACAAAGCTGATAAGATTGTGATATTGCATGAAAACATCCTAAAAGACCAAAATGTTGAGAAAATCAAATCGGAGAACTTTGAAAAGATATTGAACTACATAGAGATAAACATTGTTCCGTACATAAACGAGGCAAGCCGTGAGGGACACGATATTCTAAGCTATTTCTTTACCACATTCAACAAATATGTCGCCCGCGAAGATAAGAATCAAGCATTTACGCCAAACCACATATCGCACTTTATGGCAAAAGTTGCAGGTATTTACAAAACTTCCAGAGTATTAGATCCGACATGTGGTTCTGGAACTTTCATTGTCCAGGCTATGACGCAGGCACTTAACGACTGTGAAACAGATGCGGAGCGTAACGCGATAAAAAAGAATCAAATATATGGAATTGAGTTCGACAAGAATGTTTACGGTCTTTCAACAACCAATATGCTGATTCATGGTGATGGAAATTCAAATGTGCGCTTGGGTTCGTGCTTTGAATTGGGCGACTGGATAGAAAAGGCAAATGCCGACGTTGTGCTGATGAATCCGCCATACAACGCATCCAAGAATCAAGTGCCAGAAGATTTTGCCAAAACATGGGGAAAAACAAGCACCGACCCTTCAAAAGGACTATGTTTTGTGGAATTTGTTGCACAAAAGGTCAACCGCGGTCGTTTGCTGACGTTGCTGCCAATGGCATGTGCCATTCAAACAGATGGCGTAATTGGTAATTTCAAACAGAAAATGCTCGAAAGACACACTCTTGATGCAGTTTTCTCATTTCCTGCCGAAATGTTCTATCCGGGTGCAAGTGCTGTTGCATGCTGTATGGTGTTTGATTTGGGCAAACCTCACAAAAAAGACAAGGAAACATTTTTTGGATATTTCAAAGATGATGGTTTTGAGAAACGAAAAGGTGTCGGTCGTGTGGATGTCCGAGACAAATGGGAAACTATTGAAAAGGAATGGTTTGATTTATACGAACATCGCTCAACCGTAGCAGGGGAATCAGTAACCCGCCATGTAGAAGCCAACGAAGAATGGTGCGCTGAAGCATATATGGAAACGGATTATTCAACACTATGCGATGATGATTTCATTTGTAAGATGAGAGATTATGCAGCATTTTTAGTTCTGAATGAGGAAAAATGATTATGAATACTACTGATTGGAAATGCTTTACAATAGATGAATTGTTTATTGTATCCTTGACAAAAGGGGATATAAAAGCCGATAGAATAGACGATGGTTCAACACCACTTGTTTCATCTGGGGAAACAAATAATGGTATAGTAAAATATATCACAAGTTTTGGTGATGGTATTGCTAAAATATTCAATGGTAATACAATAACATTGGACATGTTTGGTAATGCATATTATCAACCCAATGATTTTTTTGCAGTAGGACACGGCAGAGTTAATATCTTAATACCAAAATTTAAAAACAATCAATACATTTCCATATTTCTTGTCTGTCTTATAAATAAAGAAAAGTATAGATTTTCTTATGGGAGATCTGTTTATAGTTCTGTCGCTGAAAAGATAAGATTGAAATTACCAATTCGCAATAATGGCAATCCCGATTGGCAATGGATAGAAGATTATGTAAAGAGAAATCTTGTTCCGAAATTGCCGGATAAGTCAAAATCTGTATGGGAAAAGTGTTTTGAATCAAAACCATTGTCAAATAATAAATTGAAATTAAACACAAAAGAGTGGAAGTGGTTTAGGGTTGGGACTTTGTTTGGAAATGATAAGGGAACAATACAAAAATGCAAATGTAATAGCGCTACAGAATTGCTTCAAGACGGAACAGACATAGCCTACATCGGTGCAAAAAAATCTGATAATGGAATAATGCGATATGTGCAAATGGAGAAAACATTGGTAACCAAGGGAAACTGCATGCTTTTTATTGGTGATGGTCAAGGGTCTGTCGGTTTTACGCTTTATCAGCCAAAAGATTTTATAGGTTCTACAACATTGTTTGCTGGCTATAATGAACATTTGAATCAGTATAATGCAATGTTTTTGATAGGTGTATTAGACCTAGAAAGGTATCGTTATTCCTATGGCAGAAAATACAAACCTTCCGAAACAAGAGTAAAACTTCCCGCCATAAAAAATGCCCAAGGTGAATATGAGCCTGACTGGCAATGGATGGAAGATTATATCAAAGGACTGCCATATTCGGGATGTTTATAACTGTGAAAGTGCGTTCCTCCAGAACGCAGCACGAAACAATTTCCCCTTCTTGAGATTCCGTCTCCCTAACGGTCGGCGAAATAGTGCAGGGTAGTTGTATAGAAGTTTAAATACATAGAAGGGGAATTTGGGTGCGAGCAAAGAAAATGAACAAAAAAATTTTTTTTTAACAATTTTTCAACCGCTTTTGGGGCCGTTTTTTTGCATTTTTCCCCCGAAGTTTTACCACTTTTTGGTTAAAATCTACCACTTTTAACTACTTGTTTATTAGAGAAATAACCTCTTGATAAAGGGGTGCTGATGTTGTATCTTTGCTGCTAGAAATTGTACTCATATAATGGATAAAGGAGAGATCATTTTGTACCAGCCGGATGACACCATTTCATTGGAAGTTAGAATAGAGGACGAGACGGTATGGCTGAATCGTCAACAAATGGCAGTATTGTTCGGCAGAGATGTCAAGACCATTGGCAAACACATCAATAATGCGTTGAAAGAGGAATTGGAAAATTTTTCAGTTGTCGCAAATTTTGCGACAACTGCCAGAGATGGCAAAACGTATAAGGTTGATTATTATAATCTGGATATGATTTTGTCTGTTGGATATCGCGTAAAATCACAAAAAGGCATTGAATTCAGGAAATGGGCATCCGCAGTGTTGAAAGACTACATATTGCACGGCTACGCCGTCAACCAACGCATTGAACAGCTGGAAAACAAAGTTGCAGAACACGACAAACAAATCGCTTTCTTCGTCCGCACCTCACTCCCGCCCGTGCAGGGTATTTTCTTCGACGGGCAAATCTTCGATGCCTACGTCTTCGCTTCGGAACTGATACGCTCCGCCAAGAGCAGCATCACGCTGATTGACAACTATGTGGACGAATTGGTGCTGTTGTTGCTGTCGAAACGGGACGCTGGAGTTGCCGCCAAAATCATCACTCGAAAGATTACGCAAGGTCTTGCTGCCGACTTGGCACGGCACAACCAGCAGTATCCGCCCATCGTTGTGACGGAATCTCCCCGCTTTCACGACCGCTTCCTCATTATCGACGATGTCGTTTACCACATTGGTGCCTCCTTGAAGGATTTGGGGAAGAAATTGTTCGCATTTTCTAAAATGGAAATTCCCGCGGATTGGTTGGTGTAGGGATGCCATAATATGACATCCCTACATTATGGTATCTACAAACCGATTACATATATGTTGGTTTATGGAGATGCGGTGCACCGCGTTTCTACGTCATGGCGGTCTTTTCGCGTAATCCGCGCCATTCGCGGTCAATTAGTCGCGTCTCCCCAAGACGCTAATTACCAGTGTATTGCACTTCTCCAGACTGCGGTCTGACAGTCTTGTCTTCGGTTACTGGAATTTCGTGCTTTTGGCACGATTAACGGATGTCATTTTTTTGACGTTTTTTTCATCAAGGCCATATTTTTGCAGATAGTAATGAAATTTTTTTTAGGGGAATTTAAAGGATGGGAAGCAATCATTCCAATTTTTAGAATGTTACGAAGTGGATGCCATAGCATATTTCCAAGAAATCAACGGAGCCGGCGTGTGCTTTCACATTGGCCCCAATGAAATTGTTTCTCTTTTTGCCTAACAAGAAGCGAAGTCCCGCTCTTTCGTAAAACGGCTCGTAAAAATTGAATGCTTTGTTGATGTAAACCGCCCCACTTACGTGCAAGACCAGTCGTCCGTACAAAACTTCAAAGGATAAAAAGAGGGCTTGACTGAAATATTTGGCGGGTTTGCGTTGCGCTTCGGGCAGGTGGCGGCTCAATTCCCCACTATAGTAGAAATCGATGCCTGCTCCGTAGCGGAATTTCGGGTGAAATTGCCGCAAATACCCTAATTGTAGTACAACCCCAGGATAATAGGGATCTGCGGCGCCATTGGTAACTACGGCATCTTTTTTGGATTGGCGTGCACCTCCCCCGACCAATACATAAAAACTGTTCTTTTTGATAAAATTGGTGTCTCGTGTTTTGAAATTATAATCCAAATCTTTGATTTCATGGAAGAAGCATTTTACTCCGATAGCTCCGGAAAGAGGATTGATTCCCATATTGGGCAATTTTAAAGCGGCATTGGAAGAGTGGGAGAAGTTGGCGCGGAGGGTGAGCACAGTATGGGGTGAAACACGAAAGTCTATCCCTAACGCTAAGTCGAGGTGCGCATTAAGATGTGAACCGATGAAGCGATTGCTGTCATTTGTTTCAAGGTTATACGGATTGGTCCAACAGGAAACGCCCGCTCCAAACTGATAGTGGAAAGTCCATCGCCGTATTCGGTAGATGGTGCCGTTCATATAGCCGAAAAGGGCCACTTTGTCACGGAAGATGCTGCTGTTGAAGTGACCGTAGCGTAAGCAAATCCCATATTCGGGATAATTGAAAAGCCGTTCCCACTCGTGTTGCCCCGTGGTTTGTTTCCCAAATCGGAGTTCAGCGCTATATAAAGAAACATGCGAAAGCCACGCTGTGTTGGAAGCGTTGGGAATAATGCGCCCTATGCGGAGGGCAGGTTCCAGATACCATTGTTGCTTATTCGCTTCTTGTGCAATAAGGGTATGTCCTAATATGATACAAAGAGTGGCATAAGAAAAAATGTAGCGGACAAGACGACAATTCCTTTCAAAGCGGTTCATGGGCGATGGATAATTTCACGGATATACTTGATAGCCTCAATATTCCGGGGGGTAACGATGTCAATCCATCCGGATTCAATCGGGTAAACGCGCCCGTTCTTCACAGCATCTAATAAGGTGTAAGGGTAAGTATGACAAAAAATGTCAAGGTCTTCTTTGCGTATGAAAATATAATCCGGATTCTTTTCAAAGATATGTTCCCGACTAATACTCCATTGGGTGAGATCTTTTCCAATATTTTCGCCCCCTGCTAATGTGATAATGTCATGAATAAAAGAGTTGCCAGGAGCAGTGAAATCCCCAGTTTGCCCGAACCCTGCAACATAATAAACCGTTGGCAAAGTCTGCTGTCCGGCGTTACGGAATTGTTCAATTTCTTTACGATAATGTTGCACTAAAGAGTCGGCGAGGGCAGTTTTTTGGAAAATAGTTCCTAAAATTTGGATAGAGGAATACAAATCATCAATGCTATCCTCTTTTTTCAGGAAGAAAATGGGAATTCCTGTTTGCTCTAGTTTTTCAACATCATTTTTGCTAATGATAGAACCGATGAAAATTAAATCGGGATTGACGGAAAGAATACTTTCAATGTTGAGATTGAGTAATTTCCCCACTTTGGGAATGTCTTTTGTTTCGGGAGGGTAATCGCAGAAATCACTGATTCCAGCCAATTTGTCTTCACAATGGAGAAGGAAAATGATCTCGGAGATGGAAGCCGAAAGCGAAACGATGCGTTGTGGCTCTTTTTCAATTGTAACGGTGCGTCCGTAGGAGTCGGTGCCTTGATAAAAAAAAGTTTGCTGTTTATCGTTGGCATGATGACATGCACTGGTGACAAACAGCAAACAGCATATAAGAAAATATTTTTTCATTGATTATTCTGCGGGATTGACTTCAATTAGCTCAACCTCAAAAATCAAAGTGGCTCCGGGTTTGATAGTTTGAGCCCCGCGATCGCCGTAAGCCAAATTAGAAGGGATGTAGAATATATATTTAGATCCTTCTGACATGAGTTGTACGCCTTCTGTCCACCCTGCTATCACTTGATTGAGAGGGAAAGTGATAGGCTCGCCGCGTTCAACGGAGGAATCAAAAACGGTACCATCTAATAAGGTGCCATGATAATGTACTTTTACTTTGTCGGTTGCTGTGGGTTTTTTGCCGGTTCCTTCTTTAATGACTTTATATTGCAAGCCGGAGGGAGTTTCTACCACTCCTTTGTTCTTTTTGTTTTGAGCCAGGAATTCTGCTCCTTTTGTCTTCTCTTCTTCCAGCATTTTTTGTTGGTTGCTTTCCACAGTTTCGTTTACTAGTTGGAAGGCTGCTTGCATTTCTTCCATTGAGAACTTGTTTGCCCCATTCAAACCGTCGTTCATTCCCTTGAGAATAAGGTCAAAGTCAACATCCAAACCTAAATTTTTGAATTGTTCTCCATAATTAACACCGAGAGCATAGCTCATTTTTTCTTTATCTGTCATCTGATTTTGTGATTTTGCCGTTGCGCAGACACCTACACAGAATGCGCAAACGAGGATGAATAATTTTATGCTTTTCATTGATTTTTGATTTTGAAAAATTTGCGCTGCAAAGGTAGCCTTTTTTTTGATAATAGATTCAATTTTATGGGAAAGAGACAGAGATAATTGACTAAATTTTACAAATCTATCAAATACTTTTAATGGAATTGCACATCTTCTCCCAAATCTATGGATAGAAATGGGGACAGGTTCTATGAAATATTTGAAAATTGTCGCTTAGGGCAATGCTTAATATTGAAATTATGTATATTTTTGCGCCAGAAATATTTTTGAGGAATCACATATACCTTATATTATTATAACTTCAAAAACATAATTACATGAAAGACATTTTTGAAAGAATTAAAAAATCGTCGGGTGGACCTATTGGACAATACCGGAAAACGGCAGAAGGATATTTTACATTTCCCAAACTGGAAGGTGAATTGGGGCCTCACATGCGGTTTAATGGCAAGGAAGTGCTTTGTTGGAGTTTGAACAATTATTTGGGATTAGCCAATCATCCGGAAGTTCGTAAAACGGATGCGGAAGCTGCTGCTCGCTGGGGGATGGCTTATCCGATGGGAAGCCGTATGATGACGGGTCAAACGGCTTTGCATGAAAGATTGGAAAAGGAGCTGGCTGAATTTGAGAAAAAAGAGGCGGCCTTTGAATTCAACTTCGGTTACCAAGGTATTTTTTCCACCATCGATTCTTTAGTCAATCGTCACGATGTGATTGTATATGATGCGGAAGCCCATGCCTGCTTGTTAGACGGGATGCGTCTGCATTTGGGAAGCAAGTTCAAATTCCGTCATAATGATATTGCGGATTGTGAGAGAATTGTGGCTCACGCTTGCGAATTGGCCGAAAAACAGAACGGTGGGGTGTTGCTGATTACGGAAGGCGTTTTCGGGATGACGGGAGCATTGGGAATATTGGATCAGATTGCAGCCTTGAAAAAGAAATACCCTTTCCGCATTCTGATTGATGATGCTCACGGATTTGGCGTAATGGGGCCGCACGGCAGGGGTACTTCTGAACATTTTGGTGTAATGGATGATATTGACATATACATAGGTGCGTATGCCAAGTCTATGGCTACTATTGGCGGATTTGTGGCAACGGATAAAGAGATCATTGATTATTTGAAGTACAATATGCGTTCCCAGATGTATGCAAAATCATTGCCTATGCCGATTGTTGAGGGGTGCTTAAAACGCCTTGAAATCATACGCAGCAATGAAGGTGATGAGCGGCGTGCCCATTTATGGGAGGTGACCCGCCGTTTGCAGAAGGGGTTCCGTGAACTGGGTTACGAAATTGGGCCTGCTCAAGCGTGTGTTACCCCAGTACATTTGAGATGCGGCATTAATCAGGCCGCCAATATTGCTGTTGATCTGAGAGAAAACTACAATATCTTCTGTTCTATCGTAACGTATCCGGTAATTCCTCCAGGAATGTTGATATTCAGAATCATCCCAACGGCGGCGCATAGTATAGAAGATGTGGATTATACGTTGGAAGCCTTCCGCGATATCAAAGCCCGATTGGCTAAAGGGGATTATGACAAGGAGATGCCAGATATGGCACTATTTAATTAGGATAATTATAATTCATAAGAAGTTCCGAATATTCTTTAATGGGTATTCGGAATTTTTTTTGATTTTTTCATCTTCAGGAAAAAATATTTCAATAGTGCCCAAAACTTTTGTTGAATCTTTCTTCCCTTTGTGTTTTGACACAAGAAAAAAAGAATAAGTCAAGCCCCCGAAGGGAACCATCTTCATCAACGGCAAGGAGGGTGTTCAATGTGAAATTAGCAATGGGAAATATGAAATTATTTTTGCAACTTTGCCACTCGTGAAATTTCAGTTTGTATGTCACACTATCCTTCACCTTCCTCAATCCCGTATATTGTTCATTATCCATTGTACATTCCCCCTCACGGTACTGCCAACCGTCCCTCTCCGTCTGGCTCTCCGTGGACCCGATGACGGACAAGTCCCCGAGCTTAAGTCCGTACACGTATTATGGGGATAATCCGGTGGGGTTGGTGGATAAGGACGGGGAAGAGAATCCTAATTTATTTATTGTGTAAAACGGTACAAATTCCAAATAAAAATCTTAATTTTGCAGCCCAATATTAAAATAAATGGCAATGAAAAAGATTGTATTATTTCTTGTTGCAATAGCGTTTTTGTCGGCTAATGCCCAAAGTTTAAAATTCTTTTATCAAGGTGAAGAAGTGCATGATACCGTGCTTTTGGAAGTGGCAGGGTTGAACGCGATTGAAGAATTTACAGTCAATATTTTAAATAACACCGACAATGAGTTGGAGATTACGGTTGCGAAAGAGAATATTATGGAATTGGACGGCTCCATGAATACTTTTTGTTTGGGGGCTTGTTACGATCCTTCGGTAACCATCGCGCCAGTTCCATTGGTCCTCGCGGCTCACACCCAATCCACTTTCGATGATTTCCATCTTATGTATAATTCGGGTAGATTTATGGGCATCTCTCTTGTGAAATATACCTTTACGATAGGGGAAGAAGTCTACTCTTTGGTGATGAAATATTCCTCCTTGGCTCTGGGAATCAGTCAAAATGTGAAAGTGAAACAATTGAATAGTTACCCCAACCCTTGTACTGATCGGGTGAAAATACAATACAATTTGTCAGGGTATGCTCATTCAGCGGATGCTAAAATTGTAATTACTAATTTGCTGGGTAAAAAGATGCAAGAAAAGTCGTTGCAAAACCTTTCAGGAGACGTGATGTTTGATGTGGAGGACTTCCCGGCAGGTATTTATTTCTATTCCATAGAAGTTGCACAACAAGTGCTTGCTACCAAAAAATTAATTGTCAAATAACAAGAACTTTATGGAAGTTACCCGTGTCTTTGATATTCTTCCGCACTATGCCACTCATTTTCAAAGAGATGATGCTCTCTGTGCGAAAGTTAATGGTTCGTGGAAATATTATAGCACCACCGAATACATTAATACGGTAAATAATATCAGTTATGGATTGATGCAGTTGGGGGTGAAAAAGGGAGATAAAATCGCCTCCATCAGTCCGGGGCGACCTGAGTGGAATTTTTTGGATATGGCTATCATGCAGTTGGGAGCCATCCATGTTCCAATCTATCCTACAATCAGTGAGAATGACTATAAGTATATTTTGCATCATGCCGATGTGAAAATGGTGTTTGTCTCGGGGTGGGATATTTTGCGTAAAATTGAAAATATTATTTCCGAAGTCCCCGCTTTAAAGGATAATGTCTATACTTTCCGCAACTTAAGAGGTTATCGTCATTTGAATGAGGTGATAGAGTTGGGAGTCGCCAATCCGTCGCCTCAATATTTGCAGGATATCAAAGAGAGAATCACTCCCGATGATGTGATGACTATTATCTATACCTCCGGAACAACGAGTGCGATGAAAGGAGTGATGCTTACCCATCGCAATATTATTAGCAACTTTAAAGCTATTCTGCCCATTGTGCCAGTCGGCTCTCATTCTAAAGTGTTGAGTTATCTCCCGTTGTGCCATGTGTATGAGCGTATGATGATTTATGCATGGCAATATTTGGGGATTCCAATCTATTATGCGGAGAGTTTGGGTACGATTGCCGATAATTTGAAAGAGGTTCAACCTACAATTTTCACCACGGTACCGCGATTGTTGGAAAAGTTTTATGATAAGATATTGGGTACGGGAAGAAAGTTGAAAGGAATCAAACGCAAACTTTTCTTTTGGGCAAATGATGTGGCCGCTAATTT